>Ga0208715_1000008_pt1 | contig 108720 bp, 110 predicted proteins | sample NGESurshal092012_3_FD_184473 | JGI IMG/M metagenome (GOLD analysis project Ga0208715, IMG submission 184473) | Arctic peat soil microbial communities from Barrow, Alaska - NGEE Surface sample 210 shallow-092012 (SPAdes) | ecosystem: Environmental > Terrestrial > Soil > Wetlands > Peat ... | reverse complement strand
CGCGGGGCGTTGCTCGCGGCGATTCGGCGGGGCTCGTGGCGAAGTGTGGCGCGCGCGCCCGCTACTGGCGGCATGATCGTGCACCTCGGCGTCGTGATTTTGGCCGTGGGCATCGTCACCTCGACGACGTACGTGACGCGCACTGAAGTGACGCTCGCCACGGGCCAGAGCACCATCATCGACGGTCAGTTGATTGGTTTTTCTGGCTTTCGTAACGTCAGCGACGCACTTCGCTCGGCGACGCAACTGCGCGTCAGTGTCGACGGACACCGACTGCTCCCCGCCGTCACCACGTACAACGGTCGAAATGGCCAGACGGTCGGCACGCCGGCGATCGACTCGAACTTGACGCGTGACGTCTACGTCACCTTTGAGGCCGTTGGTGGTAACGGATCGACCTCGGGCGCCCAGGTGCGTAACAATCTCCCCGCAGGATCGGTGGTCCTTGGCGTCACCGTCGAGCCATTGCTCGCGTGGCTCTGGGTGGGCGGACTGATTATCGGACTCGGCAGTGCGCTCTCGTTCTTTCGCCGTCGCTACAACGACGAGGTGACAACGTGAAGCGCTCGATTATGATCTCCTCACTCGCGGCGATCGTCGTCGTTGTCGCGCTCAGTCTCTTCTTGGCGACCCGTCATCCGGTCCTTGGTGCCACCGAAGCGCCGAGTCCATTGCTCGGCAAGGCGGCACCGCAGTTGTCGGGAACGAAACTTGGTGGCGGCACGTGGTCGCTGAAGAGCGAACTCGGTCACGTGGTCGTCGTGAACTTCTGGGCATCGTGGTGCGGTCCGTGTCGCGTGGAGGCGCCCGAACTTTCCACCTTTGCGTGGCAGGAGAGAAACAAGGGCGTCGACCTGGTGGGCGTCGTCTTTAATGACTCGCTCAGTGCCGCTGCCGCGTTCGCCGCGCAGTACGGATCGCTCTATCCGTCCGTCATTGACCCCGGCGGCGTCATCGCCAATCGCTACGGAGTCACGTCCCCGCCCACGACGTTCGTCATCAACGCGAAGGGTGTCGTTGAAGCCACGCTGCTCGGTCCGGTCGGCGCCAAGCAACTCGAAGGCGTCGTCGCCCACGTAAAGGCAACGTCGTGAAGGTGCTTCGCTCTTTTGCGCTGTGGTGCGTGGCGCTACTCGCGGTCGTGGTCTTTTCGATCGCGCTGCGTCCGAGTGGATCAGGGGCGTTAGCGCGCACGCAGCATTTGGAAACGCTCGTGCGTTGTCCAGCGTGTGTCGATCTGTCGGTTGCGGTGAGTAACGCCACGTCGGCGATTGCGGTACGCCACGAAATCGCGACCAAGGTTCGCCAAGGCCAGTCCGACAATCAGATCTTGACGTCGCTCGAATCGGTGTACGGCACGTCGATTCTGCTCAGCCCGCCGGCATCAGGTTTGGGCGTGTTGCTGTGGATCGTGCCGCTTCTCGTCGTGGTGCTCCTCATAGTGAGCGCCCTACGACTCGCGAGGCGTCGATGAAGCCGGGCGAACAACAACTCCGCGACGAGATCGCCCTTCGTGAAGCGTCGATCGACGACGCGCATCGAGAGCTCGCCGCTGGCGAACTCTCTGCGGCAGAGGTGTCAGCCATCGAAACACGCGAAGACCTTGCACTCGACGCCGCGAAGTTGGCGCTGGGCGCGCTGAGCTCGAAAATCACGACGCCGCGACCTGTGCGTCGCCGTCGGCGCTGGCTGTTAGTAAGCGCGCTGAGTTGTTTCTTGGCGGCTGCCGTCGTGTTGCTCTGGTCGTCGCTCTCTGCCCGTCAGCCCGGCAACTCGATCACGGGCTCGGTCTCGCTGGGGCGCGCACAACAGATCACGCAATTGTTGAATGAAGCCGAAGTTGATGTCGCGAACGGTAACGTGATCGCCGCCTTGAGTGCGTACCAGCAAGTGCTGGTGCTGCGTCCAAAGAACGTGACCGCGTTGACGCAGACTGGATGGTTGGACTTTTCAGCGGGTAGCGCGAAAAAGGACGCCGCGCTGGTGGCGATCGGCGTTAACGATCTTCGCCGAGTTATTTCCTACGCGCCGAGGAACCCTGCGCCTCGTCTTTACTACGCCATCGTCGCCGACTTGACGCCCGGGAATCAATCACTCGCCAAAAGTGAGTTCAAACTCTTTCTTTCGCTCAAACCGTCGACGTATCAACTCGCTATTGCGCGGCCATATCTTCGTCAACTCGGCATGGCGACTTCGTAACTCGTCACGCTGACTGGTAATCGGCGCCTGAGAATCAGGCAGTCACGCTACAGGTATCGTCACCGAGCGCTCGCGAGGTAAGCGTGACGGTCGTGCGTCCGGCACCGAGGCCTTCCAGCATTCCGGCAATCAGTCCCCGGTCAACGGCACAAAGCACGGGGTGGTGTCGCGCGGCAGAGCCGAAAGGACAGTTGTCCGACACCACCGAACTGGTGAGGTCGGTGTTTTCTGTACGCGCGTCAAAACCATGCGCGGTCAAGAGTCCAGCAATTGACACCATGGCGGTCTTGACTGACCGTGTCGTGTCACTGGTGCCCACCGCTTCGACCAGCGTGCGGCCGTAATCGAGTCCTACGTCGTGGGCCATCATTTCGCTGGCGTCAGGGCCGAGCCGTTCGAGAGCCATTTCGAGCAGTGCGACGAGCAGCGCGTCGCGGCGAATCGATCCCTCTAACGCCACCGACTCATCGAGGACGCGGTACCCCTTGGCGGGGCGCCCGACCGTGGTCTTGTGCACGTTGTCGTAAGTGACGTACCCACCCTCACTCAGTCGTTCCAGGTGGTGGCGCACGACGTTGGCGTGAACTTCGCAGTGCGTTGCCAGCTCGCCGGCGGTCGCGCCCGGGTTCTCTCGGAGGTAGAAGTAGATCTTGCGGCGAGTGCTGTCGCCAAAGGAGTGCGTGAGCGCGGTCACCGTGGCCGTAAAGAGAGCCGGGTCGAGGTCGTTCTCGTTAGACGTGGTCACAAGGAAAAGTTTATGGGTGAGTGGGCGATGAGCAACGGTAACCTCAAAGAGCCCATCTAAAGGACTCTCGTGACGCTTAACTCCCAACTTCGTAGCGACCTCGCCGCCATTCGAGAACCCCAATTGGTACGCACCTTGGCGGAGCTGAGCTTCCTTGGTGACGTCACCGAGAAAAAAGGCGTGCTTCGCGTCGAATTGGTGTTGCCCGTGACCAACTGGCCCCATCTTGAAAGTTTGCGTCAGGCGGTGCTCGACCTAGCGCCCGAAGCTGAAATTGTCGTGCGCACAATGAACGATGACGAGCGCCTGGAGCTACGTAACTTTCTTCGCGGGGCCATGGTCGCCGACTCCGGCCCGGGCGAGCACGAACACGCTGACGCCTCGCCGCGCTTTCTCGCCAAGCTCTCCAAAACCCGCGTGCTCGGCATCTCCTCGGGCAAGGGAGGCGTGGGTAAGTCGTCAGTGACGGTGAACTTAGCGATTGCCCTCGCTCAAGCGGGTCACTCGGTGGGCGTCTTGGACGCTGACGTGTACGGTTTCTCGCTACCGAAGATGCTCGGCGCGACGAATGATCCGATCGTGCTCGGTGACACGGTCATCCCGACGTTGGTTCACGGCGTGCGCTGTCTTTCAATGGGCTACTTCGTCGACGACGCACAGCCGGTCATCTGGCGAGGCCCGATGTTGCACAAGGCTATTGAACAGCTCGTCACTGAGGCGTGGTGGGACGAGCCGGACTTTCTTCTCATCGATATGCCCCCCGGCACCGGTGACGTGGCGCTCACGTTGTCCGAGATACTGCCGCGCATTGAGATGTACGTAGTCACGACGCCCCAAGCCGCCGCGCAACGTGTCGCGCAACGTTCGGCCTACGCCGCGCGCAAGTTGAAGCTTTCGGTTCGCGGCGTGATTGAGAACATGAGTTGGTTCACCGGTGACGACGGAAAGCGCTACGAGATCTTTGGCTCGGGCGGCGGTGAGCAGATGGCGCGCGAACTCGGCGTCACACTCCTCGCAAAGATTCCCCTCGAGCCGAGCGTGCGGCACGGTGGCGACGTAGGCGAGCCCGTCGTCGTCACCCATCCCGACGGCGAGGCGGCGAAGGCTTTTATCCAACTCGCCGCGCGTGTCGCGCAGCAAGGTCCCTCGCGGGTCTATCGTCAAGAACTCAAGCTGGTGTAACCAGAACGAGGGGGAGCAATGGAGTTAGAAGGCAAGACCGCGGTCATTACCGGTGGGGCGAGCGGGATCGGACTTGCTACCGCAAAGCGGCTCGCCGCGTCGAACATGAATCTCGTGCTCGGTGACATCGAAGAGGCGCCACTGAAGAAAGCCGTGGCGGACTTGACGGCGAAGGGCGTCAACGTTATCGGTGTACCGACCGACGTGACCATCGAAGAGAACGTCATCGCACTTCGAGACGCCGCCACTAGTGCCTTTGGCGGTGCCCATTTGGTCTTTAACAACGCCGGCGTCGCGGCGGGGGCTGCAATCGGCACTCCTACCAAGGTCTGGAAGTGGGTACTCGATGTCGACCTCTACGGCGTAATCTACGGCCTCAACGCCTTTTTGCCGCTCTTTCTCGAACAGAACGAGGGCCATGTCGTGAACACCGCGTCACTGGCCGGTTTGGGTGGCGCGCCGGGCATGGGGCCGTACTGTGCAGCGAAATTTGCCGTCGTTGGTCTGTCGGAATCACTCTTTCAGGAACTGTTGCTCAGTGGCTCGAACGTCGGCGTGTCGGTGCTCTGTCCGGGTTTCGTTCGTACGAGGATTCACGAGTCCGGGCGCAATATGCCACGAGAACTCGTCAGCTTTAATGAGGACCCGACGAACAAGATGATCGCCGACATGGCGAGCCAGGCCGTGAACGCCGGCATAGACGCGGCCGACGTCGCGAGTGCCGTCGAGAACGCTGTTCGCGCCAACACGTTCTGGATCCTCCCGCACGAGCACTCGGCAGTTCGCACGACGGAACTTCGCCTGGAGTGGATGCGCGGTGGTCCACCCATGAAGTTCGACCTCATGGGAGCGACAAAGCCCTAGCGGTCGATGCCGTTCGGTAACCGATCGATGGGCCAGTCGAGTTGGGTGACGGCGCTGCGACACGCGTAACGATCGGTCATGCCCGCGACGTACTGCACAGCATCGTGCAACGCTGTTTCGGTGTTCTCGACCTCGCCGCCACGTGCCGCGACGTCGGGGATGAGATAGGGGTGCACGCTGTAATACTCAACGAGTGCGCGCAACATTCCCACGACGGCTGAAGCCTGTTGGCGTGACGCACTGCGCAAGTAAATCGTGTCGTAGTTGAAAGCCCGAAAGGCCGCCAACGCTTCGGCGTGGCTCGCGTCCATGCCAATCACGCCCGTTGATCTCACGGTGTCGATAACGGCGTTAATGAACGAGCCCAACTGTTGGCCACGTCGAACGCCACAGCGTTCACGAACGAGACCTGGCAACTCGTCAACGTCGACAATGCCGGCCGAGACGGCGTCTTCGAAGTCGTGACAGACGTAGGCAATGCGATCGGCCCACGAGACGACCTCACCTTCGGGCGTCGCGGGCGCGGGTCGTGCCCATGAGTGGTTTCTGATGCCATCCAAGGTCTCGACGCAGAGATTGAGATTCAACAGCGACACGTCGGCCCCCCACGTCGCGTGATCGAAACCTCCTTCGACGAAGGGATCCAACGCCTCTTCGCTGGCGTGACCCCCGGGACCGTGACCGCAGTCGTGACCGAGCGCGATGGCTTCGGTGAGCGCCGCGTTCAAGCTGAGCGGCCGTGCGATGCCGGTGGCGACTTGGGCGACTTCGAGCGCGTGGGTGAGTCGGGTGCGCATGTGGTCGTCAGGAAAGATGAAGACTTGGGTCTTGCCGGCGAGGCGACGAAACGCACTCGAGTGCAAGATTCGATCGCGGTCACGTTCAAAGCAGGTGCGATAGTCGTCTGGCGCTTCTTCTCGTTGGCGGTGCCCCGCGCCAGAACTTCTGGTGGCGCCGGGTGCCAAAAGCGCGTCGAGTTGGGCGTCTCGCTGGCGCAGTGCTCCTCCTGGAGATGGATCACTCAGGGGCAGCGGCTCGATCGTGGTTCTTGAATCATGGTGGGCGACGGTGACGTCGTCGCTCGCGCCTTCGTAGCCACTCATGGTCGCGGCCCATCGTCGGGCGCGTTCGGATATGGGCTCGTTACTCACGTCTCTCATTTTGCCTCAACGCCGTAACATGGGTTTTGAGGTCAACGTAGTAGGAGAGTCGTTATGGAAATTCGAATCGGCATTGTCCAGTCAATGAAGGAGATTGATGTCGATCTGCCCGAAGACGCCGATCGTGACAAGGTCATGAAGGAAGTCGAGCAAGCACTCAACTCTGAGACCGTGTTGTGGCTGACCGACCGCAAGGGACGCCGCGTCGGCGTGCCGTCGAGCCGTATTGCCTACGTCGAACTCGGAACGCCCTCCAGCGGTCGCGTCGTGGGATTCGGCGCAGCGTAACTCTCTGTGATCGATTACCACCTGCACCTCTGGCCCCACTCGGAGTCCTCGGTGTGGTTCAAACTCGATCAGATCGCCCAGTACTGCGACGAAGCTGCACGAAATGGCGTGAGTGAACTCGCGCTCACCGAACACTCGCACCGCTTCGTTGACGTCGCCTCGGTGGTGGGTCCATTCTGGCTGCGCTACGGTCACGAACCCACGAGTGCCACGATGGCGGAATATTGGGACTTTCACGCCCGCAACTCACTCGAGGCTTACGTCACGCTCGCCCAACGAGCGAAGGACGAGGGGCTGCCGGTCAAGATCGGTCTCGAGGTCGACTTCTACAAAGGTCAAATGGACGACGTCTCTTTGTTGCTCGCGCAGTACCCCTTTGACGTTCTCATCGGATCCGTGCACTGGCTCGGTACGTGGCAGCTCGACGACATCGACAGCGACGTGAACATGCACGAATGGACCGTACGCGACGTCGATCAGTGTTGGAAGGACTACACGATTGCTCTCGATGAACTCTGTGCGTCGAATGCAGTTGACGTACTCGCGCACCCCGATCTCATTAAGGTCGCTGGGTACTACGCGACGAGTCCTGGAGAGTTCTGGGACGCAATGGCCGAGTCGGCAGCGAAGGTCGACGTGTCGCTCGAGTGCTCTTCGGCCGGTTGGAAGAAGCCCGTCGGCGAGCAGTACCCAGCCATTGGTTTCCTTGATCGACTTGTCGCCAAGGGCGTCACGTTCACTACAGCCTCTGACGCGCACCGTCGTGAGCGCGTGGGTGAGCGTGTTGGGGACCTCGCGGCACTGTTGGAAGAGCGCGGTGTCAATCAGTTGGCCTCGTACACGAAGCGACAACGTCGGATGATTCCTTTGCGGGTTATCTAGTGGCGACCCTCGCTGAGCTCGCGGCGCTGAGAACAAAACTCGAAGAACCCGCGATCGATCACTTACTTCGACTCATCGCCTCGTGGTCGTTACTCGCGGACCTCTCCTTCTCCGACATGCTCCTAATGGCACGCGTTGAAGAGCACGGACGCGACGACGAACAGCTCGTGGTCTTAGGACAGATGCGCCCGAACAACCGCACGACGCTGATTAACGACGACCTCGTCGGTACGACCCAGCGCACGAAGAGCTGGCCCCTCGTTCGTCTGGCCTTCGAGAGCGGCGCGCGCGTTGAGGGTGAACTGCGGATCGATAACGTCAACGACTTGGTGCCGGTGTGGTGCGTGCCGGTTGGTTTTCACGGGCGCGTCGTCGCTGTCCTCGTGCGACTCCAGGGGCCCCTGCGCGGCTCGGCGTCGATGTACGAACAGTCCTACCTGTCGGTGTTCGTACGACTTTGCACGATGGTCACTGACGCAACGTTTCCCTACCGCGAGGACGCCGTCGCTGGTCCGGGACTGCCGCGGGTGGGCGATGGCGTGATTTTGATCGACGCGGACGGTCGCGTGGAGTTCGCTACCCCGAACGCGGTCAACGCGTTGCACCGCCTCGGGATCTACACCGCGGTGGAAGGTAGAACGCTGCAAGAGCTCGGCGTCAATGCTCGAGTCATTGAACGCTCTTTGGAGTTCGCCCTTCCCTCGCTCGAAGAGATCGACAAAGGTCACGACGTCGCGATTCTCTTTCACGGCGTACCGCTCGTCGAGGATCACGGCGTGACCGGTGTGTTGACGCTCGTGCGCGACGTGTCAGAGCTACGCCAACTCAATCGGATGGTGTTGAACAAGGAAACGGCCGTTCGCGAAGTTCACCACCGCGTGAAGAACAATCTGCAGACCATCTCTTCACTTTTACGCTTGCAGGCGCGCCGCAGCGACGAAGCGGAGACCAAAATCGCACTGCTCGAAGCTGAGCGTCGCGTGCGTTCTATCGCCGTCGTGCACGAAGTGTTGTCACGCGAACCTGGTGAAGAAGTCATTTTTGACGAGATCGTGAGGTCGCTGGTACTGCTCGTCGAAGACACGGTGTTGGCGCTGCACCCGGTTGAGATCGTCGTCAATGGCGAACTCGGCGTGCTGTCAACTGATTTGGCGACCCCGCTCGCGGTGGCGCTGGCGGAGCTTTTGACGAATGCCGTCGAACACGCCTTTACCGACTTTGGGGGCAAGAACAACGAGAACGTCGGCGTCGTGACCTTGAACCTCTACAAAGAGGACGGAAACGCAATAGCGGAGATCAGAGACAACGGGCGAGGACTCGGTGACGACTTCTCACTCGAAGTGCCAACAAGTCTTGGCCTGTCGATCGTGCGCGACCTGGTGCGAGCGCAACTCTATGGAGAACTTGAGATGATGTCGGTTCCCGCAGTGGACGGCGGGGGCACGCTGGTTCGCGTGTCGGTGCCGCTGGTTGCGAGGCCCTAGTTAGCGTTCGAAGCGCGACGGCGAGCGGCTAGCCACTGCTTGCGCAGTTTGCGGCGCTCGTCTTCGGTCGTGCCACCCCACACGCCCGACTCTTGGTTCGTCGCGAGTGCGAACTCGAGACAGGCCTTTTGGGCGTCACAGTGATCGCAGACTCGCTTGGCCGATTCAATCTGGTCCGTGGCCATGCCCGTCGTGCCAATGGGGAAGAACAACTCGGGTTCGGTGTCGCGACAGGCGGCGTCAGAACGCCATTCCGAGTCGTCCCAGGCGTGGGTGCGGTTCCAGATCAACGACATGACAAATCCTCTAACTTTTGGGGGGCGTATCATGCTCCGTTCAGAAAGAACACGTACGTGGAACAAAAATTCTACTGAAAATACGCTTGAAAAACAAGGCTTTTCTCAGGTATTTCAAGTGCCTTCAGTTGGGTAACTCCTGGTCACGTGCGAGACTCACAGCGTGACCGCCGTCTTCGCGCACCGAGGAGCCCACCTTCAACAACGCGAAAATACCCTCGAGGCCTTTCGAGACGCGGTGACCCTTGGGGTCGCGGGCGTCGAGCTCGACGTGCGCCAAACGCTCGACGGCGCGCTCGTTGTTCACCACGATCCCATGATTGGCGACCTGGCGATTGGCCAGTGTCGGGCTGAGGATCTGCCCTCGTACGTCCCAAGCCTCGAAGCAGCCCTCGACGTACTACAAGGCCTTACGGTCAACGTCGAGATCAAGAACCTAAAAGACCCCCGAGAGCCGACCTACGACGAATCGGGCGACTTCGCGCGTCGGGTGATCGACGTTCTCCACGAGCACGATTGGGCCTCGTCCGTCATTATCTCCAGCTTTGACCTGACGACCTGTGCGCAGGTTCGTTCCTACGACATCGATATAGTCGTTGGTTGGCTGATCTGGCAGATACCCCTGGCGTCGGCCCTCACTGAGGCGCACGTACTGGGTCTTGACGCGGTGAATCCACATTTCACGTTAGTGACGCCAAAGACGGTCGAGTTAGCGACTGATCTTGGGCTGGACGTGAATGTCTGGACCGTCAACGAGCCAGAGGACATTCGAGCGATGGCGGCGATGGGCGTCTCGAGCATCATCACCGATCAACCGGCCCTCGCGATGCAACTGCTCGCGCACTAGTCGTCCATATTTGGACTCGTCGGTCTTGACCTAGATTGTTATCCATGAACATCGTCGTGTGCGTAAAGCAGATACCTGACCCAGCAGCTCCCCAGTCCTTTGACGCGTCGAACAACCTGAATCGCTCGGGCAAACTCATCCTCGACGAAGCCGACACCTACGGCGTCGAGATGGCCCTGCAGTTGGTTGACAAGGCTGGCGGCGGCGAGGTCACGGTCGTGTCAATGGGCTCGGGCGCCGACGTCGCGGGCCTGCGCAACGCTCTCGCTATGGGCGCCACGAAGGCGGTCATCGCGAGCGACGACGCACTTCGCGGCAGCGACGCGCTCAGTACCGCGAAAGTCCTCGCCGCGGTCATTCGTCGCGACAGTTTCGACCTCGTGCTCTGTGCGACTGAGTCGTCGGACGGTTACACCGGCACCATGCCAGTCCAGCTCGCGGAGCTGCTCGGCTTGGCGTCGATCACCTTCGCCAAAGCAGTCACGATTGACGGCTCACTAGTGAGCGTGAGTCGCCAGACCGAGTCGGGCTACGACGAAGTGACCGCACCTCTGCCGGCGCTCGTGACCGTGACGGCGGGCGTCGTCGAACCGCGCTACGCGTCCTTCAAGGGCATCATGGCCGCCAAGTCCAAGCCCCTCGAAGTACTCTCCATCGCGGATCTCGCCCTCGAGGGACAAGTGGGCGCCGTTGGTGCTCGCGAAGAGATCGTCTCGGTCGAAGCGGCCGAGTCACGCCAATCTGGCGAGAAGTACGTCGACGAGGGCGACGGGGCCGACAAGGTCGTCGCGTTCCTCGAGTCCATCAAAGTTCTGTAGGAGTATCAAATGACACTTTCCACTCTCTGGGTTCTCTGCGAGCCTTCGAACGGTACCTTCACGACGACGTCATTAGAACTCTTAAGCCGCGCCCGCAGCTTGGCGACCAATGTCGCGGCCGTGACGTGGGGCAGCGGCGGCGCTCTCGGCGCCCAGGCCGGCGAGTACGGCGCGACGACGCTCTACGACGTTGGCGACTTGAAGGGTGCGTTGCCGGGAGTTCCCGTCGCCGCCGCGATGCAAGCCCTCGTCGCGAGCAAAGGCGCCCCTGACGCACTCTTGATTCCGAGCAGTTATGACTGCCGTGACATAGCTGGACGTCTCTCCGCGCGTCTCGATCGTCCAGTCTTAACGAACGCGACTGGCGTGAATGATGAAGGTGGTCTCGTTACCGAGCACCCAGTCTTCGGTGGATCGCTCACCGTAAAGGCCAAGTTCACTGGTGAGGGTCCGGGCATCGTCGTCGTGCGCGCAAAGTCCTTCGTCGCTGAACCTTCGGGTGGCGCTGCTGCAAACGTTGAGTCGGCTCCCGCGGGCGACACCGGATCGACGGGAAGTGCGGTCATCGTGACGTCACACGTCGAAGAGCGCACTGGCCCCAAACTCGAAGAAGCCGCGGTCGTCGTGTCGGGTGGAAGAGGTCTTGGCGAGGCGGGCGCGTATTCGTTGATTGAAGAACTCGCGAAATTACTGAACGGCGCCGCGGGCGCGAGTCGCGCCATCGTCGACGCGGGCTGGGTACCGTACTCGCACCAGGTCGGCCAAACCGGCAAGACCGTGAAGCCCACTGTCTACATTGCTGCTGGCATCTCTGGCGCCACGCAACACATGGTGGGCATGAAGGGATCGAAGAACATCGTGGCGATCAATAAAGACGCCGACGCGCCGATCTTTCAGATAGCCGACCTAGGCATCGTGGGTGACGTGCACAAGGTGTTGCCCGCCCTTATTGAGGCCCTGAAGGCACGTAGTTAACGCTCGGTAGCAACGTCCACTGTTTGGGTCTGACGTGTCACCACGTGCCTTCGTGGATTCCTTAGGCTGGGGCGAAGCATATGAGTAGCGACCCGCCAACTACCCACGCCCGTCGTTGGTGGACGCTCGCGGTGCTCAGCCTCGCGCAGTTGATGGTGCTCTTAGACGCGACCGTAATTAACATCGCACTCCCGCGCGCGCAAGCTGACCTGCATTTCTCTGCGGGCAACCGCCAGTGGGTTATCACGGCCTACGCGTTGGCCTTTGGTTCGTTGCTCTTACTCGGGGGACGACTGAGTGATCTTTGGGGACGTCGCAACGCTCTCTACGTAGGACTGACCGGTTTCGCGTTGGCGTCCGCGATGGGCGGCGCGGCGCACAGTTTCTCGATGCTGGTCACGGCGAGGGCGATCCAGGGCGTCTTTGGCGCGTTGTTGGCACCCGCCGCTCTCGCGGCTCTTTCGGTCACGTTCCGAGATCCAAAAGAGCGGGCCAAGGCCTTTGCGATCTATGGCCTCATCGGGGGCTCGGGAGCGGCGATCGGACTCTTGCTCGGGGGCGCGTTGACGCAGTGGGCGTCGTGGCGTTCGTGTCTCTTTATCAACCTCTTTTTCGCCGCGGTTGCGCTCATAGGTGTCGCCATCTTCGTTCAAGGCGGACGCGGTGAGCATCGCACTCAACTCGACGTAGCGGGCACGGTGCTCGCGAGCGGTGGTCTGTTCTTCGTGGTCTTTGGACTCAGTCACGCCGTGAACTCGAGTTGGTCGGACGTGGCGACGTGGGGCTCGCTCATCCTTGGGGCAGTCCTCTTTGTCCTCTTCGTGTTGTGGCAACAACACTCACGACATCCGCTGTTGCCACTTCGCATTGTGACCAATCGAACGCGAGCTGGTTCCTTGGTCGCGCTGTTACTCACCAGCATGGGAATCTTCGCCATTTTTCTCTTTCTGGCGTACTACCTACAAGATTTGCTCGGCTACTCACCATTACGCGCCGGCGTTGCCTTCTTACCCATCGTCATCGCCATCTCTTTGTCGTCAACGTTGGCGAGCGCTCGACTGCTCGCGATGACCGGGCCTAGACCTTTGATCCCGACCGGCATGGTGCTCTCGATGATGGGCATCATCCTCTTCACTCGACTGACGCCGTACTCGGACTACTGGGGTCACGTGCTGCCGGGTTTGGTCTTGACCGGCCTAGGACTTGGTCTCATCTTCGCGCCGGCCGTCGCGAGTGCGACGGCCGCGATTGAACCTCGCGACGCGGGCGCGGCGTCGGCGATGGTGAACACGACCCAACAGATCGGCGGCTCACTTGGTGCAGCCGTATTGAACACCATTGCCGTGACCGTGAGTGTTCGCGCGTTGGCTAGCGCGAAGGGCAATGTTGCCCAAGCACAACGAAACGCGACGCTGCACGGTTTCTCAGTGGCCTTTTGGTGGTCGGCCGGATTCTTTGCGGTCGGCAGCTTGCTGACCTTATTTCTTCTGGAATCGGGAACCCCCGTGTACGAGAGCGAGCTCGCGCCGCGCGTAAGCGAGTAGTCACGCGATCGAACGAATAGAGAAGTCACAAGTTGCGCTGCTCACCTATCGAGAGTGCGCGAACGTTGATTCGACCAAGCCGACTCGCATGGTCGTGAGTGTCAACGTGACCCCGGGCGCCAAATCGCGGTCATCCAGATGATGCCAATCCCAATGCCGAAACCAACGCCACGTAGTTTGCTGGTGTCTGGAGGGATCAGCATCATCAACAGAGCCGCGATGCCTACTACTGCGGTCATCAACCGCTGGCCCTTGTCCCGTCGCGCCTTCCACCATTCCCACCATCGATGCACGTCGGACTCCCTTGGCGAGAGTGGCGATGCACTCACGGCCGCATTGTCAACATATTGCTGGCGCACTAGATCCGTCGCTCGCTTTTCTCGAGCTTGATTCCCCACGCCGCTCGTCACCACTCAATCACGTGAGAGGGCCGAGTTCAGATAAGTGGCCAGGGGTAGGGCGGCCAGTCCGATGTCTCGTCTGGTTCGGGGTAGAGCGCGTTCTCGACGAGACCGTGCGCGCGCAGCTGCGCTAGCGCAAGCTCGCTGGGGCTCAGCCACGTGGCGACGTCGCCGGTGTCGCCCTTAGCGAAGCGCTCGATGCGTTCAAGTAGACGTGCTTCGACGGCGAGCCCCGCGTACTCCCAGATGACGGTGCGAAGTTTGTCCTCTTCGTGAAAGCACAGTCCATTGTCGATCGCCCAGAGTCGCGTTTCGTCGTAGAGCACGTGGCCGGCTTTGCGATCGGCGTTGTTGGCGATGACGTCAAAGGCCGCCAGTCGCGCGAACCAGTCGTGGAACTCCGGACGATCACGCAACGTGAAGTAGTGGTCCTCTTGATTGTCCCCAACCCACCACTGCAACGATCCTGGACCAAACGGTGCGTCTTCGCGTCCAACGGTCGTCGGCACGAGATCGGTGCCGAGTTGAACGTCGAGTTCGTACGCCGCTATCTCGCGTCGCCAGAGCCCGTCTGGAAAGTCCCAGAGCGGCCGTTCACCCATCTCAGACTTGTAACAGGCCAGTCCACTCAGATCGTTCCAGGTCAACGAGACCAGCAGCGCCTGGTTCGAGGATCCCTGCACTCGGCCCTCGACGGTGATCACACCGTTCAAGAGCAGTAGTCGCTCTTCGTCACGCGTCATCAAGAGCTAACGGATCGGGGGTCGGTGCCCGTTCGTGCGCGGACAGTCGTGGCCCTTGGGGTCGAGTGGGCCCCCGCAGAGTGGACATAGTGGACGTCCGGCTTCGACGAGACGAACAATCGCAATGGCGAGACCAGCGGCCCATTCGCGACTTAGACGCACGTTCAGTGACGAGTCTTCTTCGATCGATTCGATGGTCACGTCAATGGCTTGCGCTTCTTCGTCGAGTGAGACCGCGATGTCACCCGCGACGAAGTCCGCTTCGTACTCGGGCTCGAGCGCGAAGTCATCGGGCAAGTGATCGGGTCGACCGAGCTCGCTCAGTACTTGGCTGATCCACTGCGCGAGTGCGGCCAGTTGGATTTTTTCGACCTTGATGATGGCGAGGCGACGTCCTTCTCGCACTTGGAAGAGGAAGAGTCGGTTGCCAACGTCGCCACGAACGCCGACCATGATCTTGTCTGGTTGCAAGAAGACGTAGTTCACGAGGGACTGAGATCCTTCAACGAAGCGGTGTTGTTGACGCTAAGCACGATGGGCGTTGCGTTCGTGAAAGCAATGGCACTGACTGAACAGGGAGAGATGACCGTGCGTTGAAAGAGATCGAGCGGCACGCCTTGGGCGTAGGTGACGGCCGCTTTGATCGGGTCGGCGTGACTGACGACGACGATCGTGCGGTTGCGGTGGCGTTTCGCCAGTCGCTCTAAGGTCGACCACATCCTTTGCTGCATCTCTGAAAAGGACTCTCCTTCGGGGAAGCGAAAGGTACTGGGCGCGTGTTGGACCGCGCGCCACTCGACCCGCCTGGAGAGTGTCGCGAGCTTCTTGCCAGTCCACGTACCAAAGTCGCACTCCAAAAGTCCTCGATCCGCTACGGCGCGGAGCCGAAGTGCCTTCGCGAGGGGCGCCGCCGTCTCTCTCGTGCGCTCAAGGGGCGACACGTAGAGCGCCGTGGGCTTACGGGTTAGTTGTTGGAGCCGTTCGGCGAGTTCGTTCGCTTGCGCTTGTCCACGTTCTGAGAGGTGAAGGCCCGGCGCACGTCCGGGAAGGACCGATCCGGTGGTGGCGGTGGTGCCGTGGCGAACGAGAAGGATCGTCGTAAAAGTTGGTCGGTTCGCCACGTGGTGACTCTAACGGCGGCTTAACCCGGCGTCACCGGCAAGCGCCGGGGACCGGGGACGGCACTTTCGGGCCAACGCTTGCGCGACACTCTCGCGAGTTTGTGCAACAACGCGACCGCGCCGGGGTCGTCGTCACCGGGACGGGTCTCGATTATTCCCTCGTCCTTCATCGCACTCATGAGTTCGCGTCCTATGTCGGTGCGCACGATAACGAGCGTCCAGTCACCAAAGGCACCGATACCGCCCGTTGAGAGGTCGGCGTGTTCGGCGGCGAAGTCCGGACAGAGCGTGCAGCCCTCGCGCGTGAACGCCTGGGCCTCTTTGAGCGGGATCTCGTGAAACCCGCCGTCTTTCGTCCAAAGTTGAAATACACCCTTGATGTTCATCTTGGTGATGTCGGCGCGCTTGATGTTGTACTTCGCTTCGAACAGCTCTCCGAAGATCGAGTCGTCGAAGGTCTTGGAACACAACAGACCGATGGTGAGAGACAGTCGTCGAGCGATTTTGCCAGCCTTGCGCGCTTGCATCGCGCCCGGCGCCGACGCCATACATCCCTGGCCGACGAGCGCGATGCGTTCGGCGCCGCCTTCGGCCGCTTCTGGGTACGCCAACAAGTTGGCGCTGTAGGTGTAGCGCGACTTGGCCGTGGCGAGCACGTCCGCTCTCGTTCTAGCGACCATCGGCTTGGCGCGCCAGGTGGAGCCGTCGCCTTCGAGGCCACTCACCAACGCGGCGTCGACGATGTCGTGTTCGAGGGCGTAGATCAAGAGCGCCGAGACGAAACCGCCGTCTTGTCCGTTTTCGATGAGCGAAGGATCGCTCGCCCGGGCGAGCAAGACGTCACCGACACCGTAGATCTCGTCGTCGGTACGCTCACGGGCAAATCGCTGCGTGTCGATCTCACTTTCCCAGTTGCGAAAACGCGGACAGGCTCTGGTGCACATTGTGCAGCCCTTTTGTCCGTGCGTGCAGTCGTCGGGTCCACCGTCGAGGTCGAGGTGGAACGGCTTGTAGACGCCGTTGTCCGATTCGTAGTCGAGAACCGGGTGGGGACAGGCAATCACGCAGGCCGCGCACCCGGTGCACAGCCCCGAGGTCACGACCTCGCTGAAGAGTTCTTTCCACTGCGGTTTGTCGACGGCCACTAATCCACAATAGTGAGGAAGGACGCTGCGGCGTCCGCCGGTACGCTACCTCGAGTGCCCGAAATACTTGAAGTGGAGTCGTACCGTCAGTTAGCTGATCGCGTGGTGGGCGCGACGATCACGCGCGGATGGGCCGACGGCTACGTCGCGAAAAAACTTCACTCACCGTCGTCGTGGGCGCGCGCAGTCAAGAACCTGACCGTGACCTCGACGTCGCGCCGAGGCAAACTCTTACTTCTTGAGACCAACGGTCCCACACTCGGACTTCGTTTTGGCATGACCGGCGTACTCTTGCTCGACGGCGACGCTGGCGTCGAAGGACTCTTCTATGGGCCACACTCCTATCAAGCGAAATGGCTACGTGGCGGCCTCGAGTTCAGCGACGGTCGAAAACTCGTCATGCACGATCCCCGGCGTCTCGCTCGCTTCGAGATCGATCCCGACCTCGACGAACTCGGCCCCGACGCGTTGACGCTGACGAAAGCGCAGTTCGATCAACTGCTCGAGGTGACCCGTGGCGAGGGACCCGCGATCAAGGCGCGACTGCTTGATCAGTCGCGCGTCGCTGGCGTTGGCAACTTGCTCGGCGACGAGATTCTGTTTCGCGCCGGCATCGACCCGCGCACGCCGACGGGACTACTTAACGCAGACGATCGTCGTCGACTACTGAATGCTTTTCGCCGGACCATGCGCTCGCTGGGACGACGCGGTGGCTCGCACCTAGGTGACCACATGGACGCGCGTTTTCCCGGCGGTCTCTGTCCAAAGGACGGTGGGACGATGTTGCTCGCGACCATTGGTGGCAGAACGACCTATTGGTGCTCCCAGCACCAGAAGTAGAAGTGGTTGAGGGCTGGTCAGTTCGTCGGTAAGAATGGACAGATGCAATCCTTCGTCCAGAGTTACGGCTACTTTGCGCTCATCGTTCTCTCGATCGCGGAGTCGGCCTGCTTTCCAATTCCCTCTGAAGTGACCTTCGGTTTTGCCGGTGCTCTATGCACGGCGGCCGTCACGGGCCACGCGCAGTTCAATTTTTGGGTCGTCATTATTATCGGCACACTCGGATCGCTCGTGGGATCTCAAATCGCGTACGAAGTTGGTCGCAGCGCCGGCCGGACCATCGTGGATCGTTGGGGCAAGTGGATTCTTCTCTCGCACAAAGACCTCGACGCGTCGGAACGGTGGTTCGAGAAGTACGGCGCGTGGTCAGTGCTCATAGGTCGCGTGCTGCCCGTAATCCGCAGCGTTATCTCAGTGCCAGCAGGGATCGCCGAGATGAAGCGCGGACGATTCGCCGTGTTGACGTTGATCGGCTCGTTTGTGTGGGTGACACTGTTGGTGTCACTGGGTGACGCGGCTGGATCGAATTGGCGTCATGTCTCCAAGGACTTCCATTACGCCCAGACGCCCACCATCATCGTCATCGTGCTGCTCCTTCTCGCTGGTCTAGCGTTGCGCATTCGCTCAGTGCGACGCACCAACGCGCGCTAGTTCATCAGTTTCGACAGCACCTTCTCGGCGTGCCCGTCGGCGCGAACGCCGTAGAACGCGTGTTCTATTTTGCCGCTGGGCCCGATGACGAACGTGGAGCGAATGACGCCCAAGACTTTCTTTCCGTACATCATTTTCTCGCCGTAGGCGCCGTACTTTGCCATGACGGTCTTATTGGGATCACTCAGCAAATCGAACTTCAAACCGTATTTCTTTTGGAAGGCAACGTGCGAGGCGGCGTCGTCGGGGGAGACGCCCACGACCTTGACGTTCAACTTCTTAAAGCCCGACAATGCGTCGTTGAATTGACACGCCTCCTTGGTGCAACCAGGAGTGTCGTCAGCGGGGTAGAAGTAGAGCACGACGCGCTCGTCACTGAAGTCCTTGAGCGCGACCTTCTCTCCACGTTGGTTGACCAACGTGAACGCCGGCGCTTTGTTACCTACTTCGAGTCGTGTCATGGTGTCTCCTTTTCGCACTCAACGTACTTTCCCTACAGCGTGTGTTCCAATTGGACCCACCAGTTCGCTCTGACCGACTGAACCGATTGGCTCATCCGACACCAGATCAAGTGACAACAGCGAACTCCACCAAAGTGGTTTCGCGTGAGCAAAATGGTGTCGGAGGACCGACGCCCCAGCCCTGCTACTAGGACACTGGCGTTTGGCGTCGAAAGACGTGGCTGGTGTCCAAGGTCCGAGTGAAAGTTGACTACTTCCATCAGATTTATCTAGTATTTCTATCCACGGGGCTCCCCGATAACGAAAAGTGACACACCACCAGCAGATGAGGAGAGAAGAATGACTAATTGGGGATTTGAGACGCGACAGATTCACGCCGGTGCGGCGCCCGATTCGGCTACCGGTGCCAGAGCCGTGCCGATCTATCAGACCGCGAGTTACGTTTTTCGTGACACCGAGCACGCGGCGGCACTGTTTGGATTGTCCGAATTGGGGAACATCTATACGCGGATCATGAACCCGACGCAGAACGTCTTTGAGGAGCGAATCGCCTCACTCGAAGGTGGTGTCGCCGCTCTGGCGGTGGCATCCGGACAGGCCGCCGAGACTATCGCGCTCTTGAATCTTGCCGAAAACGGTGGCCACATCGTTTCCTCGTCTTCGCTCTACGGCGGAACGTACAACTTGTTCCACTACACACTGCCGAAGTTGGGCATCGAGACGACCTTCGTCGACGACCCCGATGACCTGGCTGCCTGGGCCGCGGCGATACGCCCCAACACGAAGGCCTTCTACGCCGAGTCCCTGGGGAACCCGAAGGGTGACGTGCTCGACGTGGTGGGCGTAGCGAAGGTGGCTCACGACCACAAGATCCCTCTCGTGGTCGACAATACCCTCGCCACGCCCTATCTCTTGCGTCCGTTGGAGCACGGTGCTGACATCGTCGTGCACTCCGCGACGAAATTCATCGGCGGCCACGGTACGTCCATCGGTGGCGTGATCGTCGACGGGGGAACCTTCGACTACGAGAACAGCGGCCGGTTCCCGTCATTCACCGAGCCCGACCCGAGTTACCACGGCCTCATCTTCGGCCAGCTTCCCCCCTCACTCTTCCCGGCGCGGTTCGTACTGAAAGCTCGTCTCCAGTACTTGCGGGACCTCGGTCCCGCGATCGCCCCGCTCAACTCGTTCCTCTTCATTCAAGGACTCGAGACCTTGAGTCTTCGAATGGAGCGTCACGTCGCGAACGCGACCGCGGTGGCGAACTGGCTCGAGGCCCGCAGCGACGTCGGATGGGTGAAATACTCGGGACTGGCTTCCAGCCCCTGGCACGAGCGACAGCAGCGGTATCTCCCCAAAGGTGGCGGGGCCATCGTCGCCTTCGGCATCGAGGGGGGCGTCGACGCCGGTCGACGTTTCATCGAGGGACTGGAACTGTTCAGCCACCTCGCGAACGTGGGCGACGTGCGCAGCCTCGCCATCCACCCGGCTTCGACGACCCACTCGCAGTTGAGCGAGGCCGAACAGGTCTCAGCTGGCGTCAGCCCGGACCTCGTGCGTCTCTCGGTGGGCATCGAGTCGATTGAGGACATTCTGGCCGATCTCGAGGCTGGCTTCCGGGCGGCCCACGGAGCGTGACCGGCGCGTCGTCCGTCTTCTGGCGCGCGGGGGACGAACCCGGACGACGACAGTTCGCAACACTCACTGGCGGCGACGGCTTCGCGCTGGAGGGCGGGGGACGTCTCGGCCCGGTGACGGTCGCCTACGAAACGTGGGGTTCGCTTAACGCGTCCCAGTCCAACGCGGTGCTCGTGTTGCACGCCCTCACCGGTGACTCGCACGCGACCGGTGAAGCCGGTCCTGGCCATCTCACGCCCGGTTGGTGGGAGGGGATCATCGGTCCCGGTTTGGCCATCGATACGGACAAGTTCTTCGCGGTCTGCCCGAACGTGCTCGGAGGTTGCCAGGGCACCACCGGTCCATCCTCGACGGCGCCCGACGGCAGGCCGTTCGGCTCGCGGTTCCCCCTCATTACGATCCGCGACCAGGTCAACGTGGAGGTGGCCCTGTCCGATCACCTCGGCATCGCGACATGGGCCGGCGTGGTGGGTGGCTCGATGGGCGGTATGCGGGCCCTTGAGTGGGTGGTCGGTCATCCGTCGAGAGTCGATCGGGCCGTCGTCATCGCGGTGGGTGCCGCCGGCACCGCCGACCAGATCGCCCTGTGCTCGTTGCAGGTGCGGGCAATCCGGGCCGACCCGTTCTTTCTGGGTGGTGACTACTACGAGGGAACGCACGGACCCCGGGATGGGCTGTCCATCGCTCGGGGCATCGGACAGTTCAGTTACCGCACGTGGACGGAGTTCGAGTCCCGCTTCGGGCGAGACGCCCAGGACGACGATGCGGTGCTCGAGCGGGGTCGCTACGCCATCGAGTCCTACTTGAGCCACCAGGGCGACAAGTTGGCTGCCCGCTTCGATCCCAACAGCTACATCGTGCTCAGTGAAGCGATGAACCACCACGACGTGGGGCGGGGCCGGGGTGGGGTCGTCGCCGCACTCAAGGGTGTGCGGAGCAACGTGACCATAGCGGGCATCACCACTGACCGTCTCTATCCCCGTGAGTTACAGGAGGAGTTGGCTCGTCTCATCCCGCGCGCGGGGCCCATGACGGCCATCCCGTCGCCAGCCGGTCACGATGGCTTCCTCCTCGAGACCGAGCACGTCGGCGCGATTATCAGAACCGCGCTTGAGCACTAGTTGTTGACCTCTACCTCGGAAGAGGTCACCCTCGAGTCTCTATAAGACCCACGGCGCTTCAACCTCACATTTTTCCTGCTCGTCGCCGTCTATCGCACGTGGGAAGAGCCGATCGTCACCCGTACAACACTCCAGTAATGGAGTGGGGGCGCTGGATCGGAACCGAGAAATGGGCGCAAGCCCGGTACTCGGACGGTGAGTAAGTAGCACCTGGGTAACCAGTTGATCAAGACGAGTTGGTGGGTCGAATTAGGACACACGCTGTAAGGTCGGGCACATGTCTCAGACCAGTTTCCCAACAGCGGAAAGGGTTCCTTGGCTCATCCAAGGTGGCATGGGCATCGCGATTTCTGGTTGGCCACTCGCCCGAGCTGTCTCGAGTGCCGGACAAATTGGCGTGGTGTCGGGCACGGCGATTGACAACGTGTTCATCCGTCGGTTACAGGCGAATGGAATCGACGCCACCTTGCGGACTGTCCTTGACCGATTCCCGTCTCAGCGAGTTGTCGATGAGGTTGTCCACGACTTCGCCTCAGTGCGAAGAGGGGCGACCGAGCCCTATCGAACGCTGCCGATGTTGACGCATCGAAGCCACGGTCGCTCGATTGACGTCCTCGTGCTGGCGTCCTTCGTCGAAGTCGCTCTCGCAAAAATGGGTCACGATGGCGCAGTTGGTATCAATCTCTTGACCAAGGTCCAGATCCCTACCGCCGCCACTCTCTGTGGCGCGATGCTCGCAGGCGTCGATTACGTCATGATGGGCGCCGGCGTGCCGACACACATTCCCGGTGTCCTCGAACGTCTTAGCCGCGGCGAACCCGTCGATCTCCCACTGAGCGTGACTGACGCGGATAGTGACAATCCAGCGACGTCGCTTCATTTCGATCCCGCTCCCTACCTGGGATCCGATGCTCTCACGCGACCTCGATTCGTCGCCATCGTGTCGTCGCACGTACTGGCCAATGCGCTCGCCAAGCGCAGTAACGGGCCCGTCGACGGTTTTGTGGTCGAGCGACCAACGGCGGGTGGTCACAACGCACCGCCTCGGGGCGCGATCAGTGTCGACGCCAACGGCGATCCCCAATACGGGCCACGAGACGTCGTCGATTTTGAGGCGATCGCGAGTCTCAACACGCCGTTTTGGATCGGTGGTGGCGTGACGTCCGCCCAGCACGTGAGAGACGCGTTGGCGCTCGGAGCCAGTGGCGTGCAGGTCGGCACGCTCTTCGCCTACTGCAACGAATCGGGCATGGACCCCGCACTGCGCCGCCGGGTACTCAACGCGGTCGCGGCGGGATCGGTAACGGTGCGAACGTCGCTTCGCGCGTCGTCGACCGGCTATCCCTTCAAGGTGGCGTCGGTGCCCGGCACTATCTCTGACGCGGATGTGTACGACGAACGAACGCGAAAATGTGATTTGGGCTACTTGCGCGAGCCCTATGTCAGGTCTGATGGTGTCGTTGGCTACCGATGCGCCGCGGAGCCGGTCTCGGCGTACGTGAGAAAGGGTGGCCAGGTGGAAGCGACGGTCGACTCTTCGTGCCTGTGCAACGGCTTGATGGCGACTGCTGGCTTGGGACAGCTCCGCTCTGATGGTCGCCGAGAGCCGCCAATTGTGACGAGCGGCGACTGCATCAACGACGTCCGTCAGCTCCTTCGAGGACGCGACAACTACAGTGCGAGCGACGTCCTGGCGCACCTTGATGTTCTGAGCGCGGCGCGAACGTGAGAGCGGCGCCTACTCGCTCGCGCCGGCCGTAACGTCGCCCCATGATTGAAGAGATGTCGCCGCACGAGATCGATGAGTTCGTACTCGCCCAAAAGGTCGGTCGAGTCGGCTGTCACGCTGACGGTGAAACCTACGTGGTCCCCGTTATTTACGCCTGGCGCGACGGCTGCGTGTACGTGTACACGACCGAGGGCAAGAAGATTGAGATCATGCGACGCGACTCGAAGGTCTGCTTCGAAATCGACGAATATTTAGCGAGCGGTAGCTGGCGCAGCGTCATTATCCAAGGCACGTACGAGGAGCTACGCGACGAGGAGGCCGCCCGAGCTTTGGCAATCCTAAGTGAGCACGTTCGACCGAACTCAGGCGCGAACCGCGACGAGGATCGCGGCGGCGGTCGCGTCGCGGTTGCCTTTAGGATTCGCGCGGGCGAAGTCACCGGCCGCAAGGTTGATCGCAGCTTTTAGCGTCCGAGCGCGAGGGCGTCGCTCACGCGCACACACCCAGGATCGGACGCCAGGGGATTTGCGTACGTTGCGAAGGCGCGCGATCGCGAGCCGCCGCACAGATCAGAGTGCTCACAGTGATTGCAGGGTCCAACGAAGTGCGCGGCGCGTATTTCGCGCAAGAGATCATGCTCCCGGTAAACCTCGATCAAACTGGCGTCACGGACGTTACCGAGCGCAATGGGTAGAAAACCCGAAGGATAGATATCACCGTTGGCCGCCACAAAGATGATCCCTTTGCCGTCTCGAGTGGCCGCGCTGGGAGCACGTATTGGCGCCGTGCTCGGCCCAAGTACTTCGACCAGTCGCGAGCGCAGAAACTCGTACGTCGAGTCGATCCCTTCACCGTGGGCTTCATAATCGTTGTGATGGCGATCGAAGGCGACGCGACGAAAGAACGGGGCCTCGACGGTACGCACGGTGAAGCCGTATCGTGACGCGTCGACAAGAAAGTGGCACACTTCCTCATTCACCTTCGCCGACGTGGCTTCGACCTCGGCACCGCGCCCCGTCGTAATGAGGAAAAATACCTCCCACACGTCGACCTTTTGTTCGTGCAACAGCTTCGCAACGTCGGCCAGTTCAAGAACGTTCGATGCCATGACGGTCGTGTTGATCTGCGTCGTGAATCCGTGCGCTCGAAGGTTGCCAATTGCACGAATCGTTGCATCGAAGTGGCCGACTATTCCGCGCACCGCGTCGTGCGTCGAGGCGTTCGATCCGTCCAAGCTCAGTGAGGCACTTTTTACCCCCGCTTCACGCAGTGCCGTAAGTGTCGACGACGTCAACTTTGGCGTGACCGAGGGCGCAATCGCCACCGGTACGTTGAGCGAATTGGCGTAGGCGGCCAACTCGACAATGTCGTCACGCATGAGACAGTCGCCGCCGGTGAGAATGAGAATCGGACGAGGTCTACCGAGTCCCGCCAGGGAATCGATGAGCTTCAGTCCCTCACGTGTCGACAACTCATCGTCACCTCCAGTGAGTTGCGCGTCGGCTCGACAGTGAAAGCAGGCCAACTGGCACGCCTTTGTCATCTCCCAAAAGACCAGGAGTGGCCGACTATCAAATCGCCCCTTGGTGGACCCTTCGACGCTGGAATTGTTCACGTACTTCCTCGGCCCGCTCAGGTCGCCAGAATACCTCAACGATCGCGTGATCATCCTAGGGAGCCGTCACTAAGGACGAAGGTCCTCTTTTTATACGTTCAACGATGAATTGTTCTCGTTTTTACGTGCGATATCCCCGACGGGCACCTCCAACGACAGAGGTCATGATTCGGTGAAGAGAATCCAGGTTGTGGCTCTACGTGTCGGAACGATTGTCACCTAGGTCGCGTCCTTCAACTGCGAATGAATGTGGCGATACTTCACGTAGACTGAGGGGGAGCTCGAGGAAATGGGCTCGGGCCCACTTATACGTACGCCGGTTACGGGTCCAACCGAGAAATGACCCGTGTTTAAGTGAGTAGTAAAACTGTCGAATCCGTCGCGCATAGCGAGGACTCGTACACCACCAATAAATCGTTTGCCGACCTCAACGTGTCGCCCGAACTAGTAGCCGTCTTGACTGCCCAAGGCATCACGACGGCCTTTCCGATTCAAGCCATGACCATTAGTGACGCGTTGGCGGGTCGAGACGTCTGCGGCAAGGCGAAGACCGGCTCGGGTAAGACCCTGGGTTTCGGTCTTCCGATGCTGCAACGCATCGCCGCCAACGAAACGTTGCCCGTCGTTACCGGCCAGCCGGCTCGACCCCGTGGGCTGGTGTTGCTGCCAACGCGCGAGCTCGCCGTCCAGGTGTACGAAGTGCTCAAGCCCCTTGGCGCGGCACTCGGACTACACGTCGCCGCCGTCTATGGCGGCGCGGACATTGAACGTCAGATCAAGTCACTGAGAAAAGGTTGCGACGTCATCATCGCCACACCCGGACGCCTCATTGACCTCGGAGACCGTGGCGAGGTGAACGTTGAGAACCTCGACGTCCTGGTTCTCGACGAAGCCGACCGCATGGCCGACATGGGCTTCATGCCCCAAGTCGAGTGGGTACTGCGGCGCATCGCGACGCACCCCCACCAGACCTTGCTCTTCTCGGCGACACTCGATGGCGCCATCGACCGATTGGTGAAGCGTTACCTCACTGATCCGGTCTTTCACGAAGTCGCGAGCGACACCCAAACGGTGTCACGAATGGTGCACCACTTTTTGCAAGTTCACCAGATGGACCGCGTGAAGGTTGCGGCCACGATCTGCAAATCGTTCGACAAGACGCTCATTTTCTGTCGCACCAAGCGCGGGGCGGACCGACTCGTCGAGCAGTTGCAAAAAGAGGGCCTGAATGTCGCCGCTATTCATGGCGATCTTCGCCAGAGCCAACGCGAAAAGGCACTCGCGGACTTTCAAGCCGAGAAGCTACCCGTACTCGTCGCCACCGACGTCGCGGCGCGCGGTCTGCACATTGACGGCGTTGACTGCGTTATGCACTTCGACCCACCAGAGGACCAAAAGGCTTACCTGCATCGTTCGGGCCGCACCGCTCGCGCGGGATCAACCGGCGTCGTCGTGTCGTTGTTGCTCTGGAATCAAGCCATAGACGCTGAGGTCATCATGCGACGATTGAATTTGAAGCGTCCCATCGTTGAGATCTTCTCGAACGACCCGCACCTCAAAGATCTTGCGAACTGGGACCCGACGATGGAAAACTCCACTCGATGAGCAAAACAGCACTACCCGTCTACTCCTACAACGACGCCCTCAAGCGGGCGCTTGTAGTGGTTGCCCACCCCGACGACGTCGATTTCGGTACCGCGGGAACCATTGCGTACCTGACCAATCACGGCGTTGACGTGGCGTACTGTCTCGTCACCTCCGGTGACGCGGGCGGCGACGACTCCACGCACACTCGTGAAGAGCGCAGCGCCATTCGCGAGGCTGAACAGACGGCCGCCGCGAAGGAAGTAGGCGTGACGAACCTGACGTTCCTTCGTTGGCCCGACGGTCAAGTCGAGGCGACGTTGGCGTTACGTCGCGAAATTGCGCGGGTCATTCGTGTTCACCGGCCCGACCTCGTCATTACCCAGAGTCCTGAACGCAACTACGAGCGCATTCGCGCGAGTCATCCCGATCACATGGCGACCGGTGAAGCGACGCTGCAAGCCGTCTACCCTGACGCGCGCAACCCCCACGCGTTCCCCGAACTCGTGGGCGAAGGCTTTCTGCCCCACACCGTTGTCGAAGTCTGGTTGAGCGCCTTCGCGGCGACGATGGTCGTTGACATCACGAAGACCTTCGATCAAAAGTTTGCGGCGCTGTCGCGTCACGTCAGTCAACTCGGCGACGCTGACGCTGTGAAGACAATGCTCAAGTCGTGGTCGCGCGACACGGCCAAGCGCGCCGGAATGAAAAAGGGCAAGCTCGCCGAGGGCTTTCGCGTCGTAACGACGAGTTAGTTACCACACGCTCATAGCCGTAGGGTGTGTTCATGGCACGCTCGGCGGCGATGGGTGAGAAGTCGCGTACTCCTATTGGACGTCGCCAACCAGCGCGCGGCCTTCGTCAAACATTCGTTGGCGTAACGCGCGAGAATGCTTTCGGGCAACTCTTGGCTGGCGTCACGCTGCTCGCAATCGCGGTGCCCGAGCAACTAGCCACGTCGCGGCTCGCTGGCGTGCCGGCCTTCACCGCCATGATCGCCTTCATCGCCGCGACCCTCGTCTTCGTCGTCGTTGGTTCGAATCCCATCATGTCAGTAGGCGCGGACTCGACAATCGCGCCGCTGTTTGCCGTGGTCTTGTTGCGGCTCGCCCCGCTGTCGTCCACTCTGTATCTCGAACTCGTCGCGATGACGGCCGTTGTCACGGGTGTTGTGGTGCTCGCGGTGGGACTCCTGCGGCTCGGTTGGATCGCTGACTTTCTCTCCCTACCAATCGTGACGGGCTTTCTTGGCGGCATTGGCGTCATCATCATCGTGCATCAACTGCCCAGCGCGCTCGGCGTTCCTACGGGGGGCACGTCCGCAATCCAACGCTTGAGTTCGCTGTCGCATCAACTCAACCATGTCAGTGGCTGGTCGTTGGCACTCGCGTTGGGCACGCTCGCCATTTTGCTGATTGGCGAGAAGATCAACGCGCGCGTACCCTGGGCGCTCGGCGCTATTACCGTGGCGATAATTCTGTACGTCTCGTTGTCACTTCAGCACCATGGCGTCCGTGAACTCGGCGCCGTAACCGTCGGACTTCCGTCGTGGCGACTGCACTGGCTCTCGGGGAGCCAGTGGGGTGTCGTGGTGACGACGGCGATGACGCTCGTCATAGTGATCCTCAGCCAAACGGCCGCGACGTCGCGTACCTCATCGGATGAGTTGGGCGTGGAATCAGACATCAGTCGAGACTTCGTGGGAGTGGGACTGGCGAACGTATTGTCGGGCGTCGTGGGCGCCATTCCCGTGAACGCGTCGCCGGCGCGCACCACGGTGTCACGGGTAGCGGGGGGAAAGACGAAACTCGTTGGACTGAGCGCGGCGATACTCGCGCTCCTCCTCTCACCCCTTGGGAGATATGCCCACACAATTCCCCTTGCGGCGCTGGCGGGCGTCTTGTTCTTTATCGCCGCGAGGTTGATCAAGATTGGTCAGTTACGAAGGATATGGCGCACGAGCCGCCTGGAGTTCCTCCTTGCCATGATTTCGCTGCTCGGCGTCATTCTCGTCGGTGTCGAACAGGGTCTCGCCATTGCAGTAGGACTCGCGATCCTCGACCAGACCTGGCGTTCGGCGCGTCCTCGGATGATCGAACTGGGCCGGCGTACCGGGACGACGAGTTGGGAGCCGCTCGAAGAGACGGGCACCGAGGTTGTCGATGACGCGCTCGTCGTGCTCTTTGGTAACGCCATTTTCTTCGCCAACGCGGGAATCTTTCGTCGCCAGTTGCACCAATTGATGAGCAAGAATCCTAACGCGAAGCACCTCATCGTCGACGCAGTCGCGATTGCTGACATTGACTACACGGGCATGACGATTCTTAGTCAAGTGGTCGGCGACCTTACGAAAGACAAGGTCTCCGTCGCACTAGCTCGCGTGAACGGCAAGGTGCGCCAGAGCCTCGAAGACTCTTTTGACGAGTCGCTGCGCACGCTCAAGCTCTACCCCAGCGTTGACGTCGCCGTCAACGCTTCAATCACGCTGTCGTAGTTAGGACAGTGCGAGTTGACGCAAGACGAAGTTCAACACGCCGCCGTGTCGGTAGTACTCCGCCTCGGTTGGCGTGTCGATACGTAGACGAACCTCGAAGTGAAACTCATCACCGGACTCTTGCGTGACGTGCACCGTCACGCGGGGCACGGTCTCACCGTTGTTGAGCGCGTCGAGGCCCGTGATCGAGTAGACCTCGGTGCCGTCAAGGCCGTGGGTCGCGGCGGATTCGCCGTCCAAGAACTGCAGTGGCAAGACGCCCATACCAACGAGGTTCGAACGGTGGATCCGCTCAAAACTCTCGACCAGTACCGCGCGCACGCCGAGCAACTTCGTGCCTTTCGCGGCCCAGTCGCGGCTTGACCCGCTGCCGTACTCTTTGCCGCCGAGAATGATGAGTGGCGTCGCTTCGTTGGCGTAGGCCATCGCCGCGTCGAAGATCGACATCGGCGTGCCGTCGGGCAACTTGATGGTGACGCCGCCTTCGGTGCCCGGCGCCATCTGGTTGCGCAAACGAATGTTGGCGAACGTGCCGCGCACCATGACTTCGTGGTTGCCTCGGCGCGTGCCGTAGCTATTGAAGTCTTGAGGCTGCACGCCACAGTCGACGAGGTAACGGCCCGCCGGCACGTTGGGGCGAATGTTGCCAGCCGGTGAGATGTGGTCAGTCGTCACCGAGTCGCCCAACTTTGCCAGCACCCGAGCGTTAAGCACGTCGTGGACTTCGCCGGGCTCTTGGGTGAGTCCCTCGAAATACGGCGGCAACTTGACGTAGGTCGACGCTTGATCCCAGTTGTAGGTGAGCTCATTCGTCGAAGGCACCCCCTGCCAGCGCTCGTCGCCCCCAAAGGCGCTGGCGTAACGGACCTTGAACATCTCGGGGGTAATCGAGGCGCGAACCGCGTCCGCGACTTCTGCGTCACTTGGCCACAGGTCCGAGAGAAAGACCGGCTCGCCTTTGGTGTCAGTGCCGAGTGGCTCTGTGCTCAGGTCGATGTCGATTGTGCCGGCGAGGGCGTAGGCGACGACGAGGGGAGGACTCGCGAGGAAGTTCTGCTTGACGTCGGGGTGGATCCTTCCTTCGAAGTTGCGGTTACCCGACAGAATCGAGACAACGGAGAGATCGTGTTCGTTCACGGCTTCTGAGACGCCTTCGAGCAACGGTCCGGTGTTGCCGATACACGTCGTGCAGCCGTAACCCGCCAAGTAGAAGCCCAATTTGTCGAGGGGCTCGACTAGTTCGGCGCGCTCTAGATAATCCATGACGACGCGACTTCCCGGTGCGAGGGAAGTCTTCACCCACGGCTTCACCTGTAGTCCGCGCTCAACCGCGCGCTTGGCGACAAGTCCCGCGGCGACGAGCACCGAGGGGTTCGAGGTGTTCGTGCACGACGTGATCGCGGCGACGGTGATGTCGCCGTCGCGCAGATGTTCCGCCGCTTCGACACCCTGAACTTCTAACGGCTCGCGACCAAGCGCGTCGCGAAAGGCGCCACGCGCTCCCGACAGTGACACGCGGTCTTGGGGACGCTTCGGTCCGGCGAGACTTGGTTCAACGCTCGCGAGATTGAGTTCCACGTACTCGGAGAAGATCGGCTCGGGCGCGTGCTCGTGGTGCCAGACGCCTTGCGCCTTGGCGTACGCCTCGACGAGCGCGAGCTGGGACGCGGGGCGACCGGTGAAGGCCATGTAGTCGAGGGTGACTTGGTCGATAGGAAAGATCGTGCACGTCGCGCCGTACTCAGGCGACATGTTGCCAATTGTCGCGCGCGTCTCGATGGACAGCGACTTGACACCGGGACCGAAGGCTTCGACGAATTTTCCAACGACGCCGTGCGCGCGCAGCAGCTGAGTAATCGTGAGCACCACGTCGGTAGCGGTGACGCCTTCGCGCGTTGAGCCGACGAGTCGAAGGCCGACTACCGGAGGAATCAACATCGACGCGGGCTGACCCAACATGCCAGCTTCGGCTTCGATGCCCCCGACGCCCCAGCCGAGCACGCCAAGGCCGTTCACCATGGTTGTGTGTGAGTCGGTACCGACCACGGTGTCGAAGTAGGCGAGGTTTTCGCGCGAGAAGACCACCTGGGCAAGGTGTTCGAGGTTCACTTGGTGACAGATGCCCATCCCCGGAGGCACGACGCGGAACTGCTCGAAGGAGCTCTGCGCCCACTTAAGAAAGGTGTAGCGCTCAACGTTCCTCTCGTATTCGATCGCTACGTTCTCGTCAAAGCTCGAGGCGGTGCCCGATCGCTCGATGATGACGGAATGGTCGATGACGAGCTCGACTGGAACCAACGGGTTGATCTTCTTCGCCTCACCGCCGAGGGCAACGATCGCGTCGCGCATCGCCGCTAAGTCCACGACGGCGGGAACGCCCGTTAAGTCCTGCATCAAGACGCGCGCGGGGGTGAAGGCGATCTCTTTGGCTTCGTCGCCGGCGGCTTCACCGTGTCGGCCCGGTGTGTCGGCCCAGCGAGCGAGTGCTTCGATGTCACTCGCACGAACCTTGACGCCGTCTTCGTGGCGAAGAAGATTCTCCAACAAGACCTTGATGGAATACGGCAGACGCTCGACGCCGAAGCTCTTTAGTCCGTCACCTTGGAGAGAGAAATACGTGAGTGAGCGACCCTCAACGTCGAGGGAGCTCTTCGTGTTAAAGGAGTTCAATGAAGAGGTCATGTACCCATTCTGCCGTGTTTTTCGAACCTTGATTTCGCAGATTTGCGTCGTGTCGTGAAGCCAGGTGCGAGACTTAGACGCGTGACCTCCACCTACGACACACTGCTCGCTCGACTCAACGAGGCCTTTGGAGAAGTGGCGCCCGGCGCCGATCCTGTGCTGCGTCTGTCGGATCGCGGTGACTACCAGGCGAACGGCGTCATGGGGCTCGCGAAGCAGCTAGGACGCCCTCCACGAGAGGTCGCCGACGCAGTTCTGCGGGCCGCGCGACTTGACGACGTCGCTGAGGTAGAGATCGCCGGACCGGGTTTTTTGAACATCACGCTGCGTCCTTCGTTTATCGAAGCGCAGCTTCGCGCGCTGGTCCTCGACGCGCGACTTGGACTCTCGCAAGCGAGTGAACCACGTCGTGTCGTCATCGACTATTCGTCGCCCAACGTTGCCAAAGAGATGCACGTGGGACATCTGCGCTCGACTGTGATTGGCGACGCGCTCGCTCGCATGTACCGCTACGCCGGTCATAACGTCATCGCCCGTAATCACGTGGGCGACTGGGGCACGCCCTTTGGGATGTTGATCGAACACCTTTTGGATCTCGGCGAAGATCAGGCTATCGCCACCTTGTCGATACGTGATCTCAGTACCTTTTATCAACAGGCGCGAACGAAGTTCGAGGCTGACGACGCGTTCAAAGAGCGCAGTCGCGCGCGCGTCGTGGCGTTGCAGAGTGGTGACGCGGAGACCCTTCGACTCTGGCGCGTGCTCGTCAACGAGTCGATTACCTATTTCAGCGAGGTCTACGAAAAGCTTGACATCACGCTCGAGCCGAGTGACGTCGTAGGAGAGTCCCACTACAACGAGATGCTCGAGGGTGTTGTTCACGACCTCGATCACGCCGGACTTCTCGTCGAGAGTAACGGCGCTCGTTGCGTGTTTCCCGCCGGGTTTCAAAACCGCGAAGGCGAGCCACTACCGCTCATCATTCAAAAGCGTGACCAAGGGTTCGGTTACGCCGCGACGGACTTAGCGGCACTGCGCGATCGAGTGACGAATCTCCACGCTGACGAGATGCTGTATTTAGTGGGCGCTCCTCAGGCCCAACATCTGGAGATGGTCTTTGCGGTGGCGCGACTCGCCGGCTGGCTGCCCGACGAGGTGCGCTGTGAACAGGTGGTCTTTGGCAACGTGCTCGGTCCCGATCGCAAGATGTTTAAATCACGCGAAGGCCAGACGGTGAAACTCGTCGTGCTGTTAGACGAAGCGATCGAACGCGCCTACGTCGCGCTCGAAGAGCGCGGCACTGACCTCGACGGCACAGCCAGGCGACAACTCGCCGCACAGATCGCGCGTGCCGCCATCAAGTACGCCGACCTTTCGACGGAGCGCCAGCACGATTACGTCTTCGATCTAGAGCGAATGATCGCCTTCGAGGGTGACACCGGACCCTACTTGCAGTACGCGCACGCACGACTCTCCTCTATTTTTCGCCGTCTAGGCGAACCGTGGAGTCCTTCGCCGGTGCACTTCGCCCTTGAATCAAGCGCGGAGCGGGAGTTGGCCCTAGGACTCTTGGTCCTGCCCGAAGCCTTCGCGACGTCGCTGGCGACGCTGCAGCCGCACCGACTCTGTACCTATCTGTTCGACCTGGCACAGCGTTTCACCTACTTTTACGACGTCTGTCCGGTCTTGTCGGTGGAGGGGCCCCTGCGCGAAGAGCGCCTGGCGCTCTGTGATTTGACGAAGAGGACCCTCGATCTCGGGCTCTCCGTTTTGGGCATCGACGCACCCGACCAGATGTAGATATCGCGCATTCGCCGTACTCACTATTGTACGAACTACGGCAAAGCCGTGCACGATGATGGGGGAACGTATGCAGGTCAAGGCCGTAATCGTCAGCGAACTTCAAGGTAAGTGGCACACCGAGACAATCGAGATCGACGAGCCACACGCGAGCGAGGTCAAGGTCAAGATGGCCTTCGCGGGAATGTGTCACTCCGATGAGCACTTGCGCACGGGTGACCTTGTTCCCGACGCGTCACTCATTGAGTTGCTATCGGGACGCCCTTCGATGTACCCCGTCATTGGGGGACACGAGGGATCGGGCATCGTTGAGTCGGTCGGCGAGAACGTTACGTCATTGAAGCCCGGCGACCACGTCGCGGTGTCCTTTATTCCTTCGTGTGGTCGATGCGAGTACTGCGCGTCCGGGCGCCAGTACATCTGCGACCTCGGCGCGCACACGTTGGTGGGCCCGATGATCTCTGACGGCACGTGGCGCCACCACCTCGGTGAGGTCGATTTGAACCGCATGTGTCAACTCGGTACGTTCTCTGAGTACATCGTCGTGCACGAGGCCTCGCTCATTCGCATCGAACCTTGGTACGACCTTCGAGCCGCGGCGTTGATCTCGTGCGGTATCGCAACCGGTTTTGGTTCCGCGGTGAATCGCGGTGGCACAAAGCCTGGCGACACGGTGGCCGTTATTGGTTGCGGTGGCGTGGGTTCAGGCGCTATTCAAGGCGCGGTACACGCCGGCGCTCGCGCGGTGATTGCCATCGACACCAACCAATCGAAGATCGACCGCGCGCTCAAGATCGGCGCGACGCACGGATGTAGCTCGACGCTGGACGCTGCGTTTACGATTCTGCCGGAACTGACGATGGGTAAGAACTGCGACGTCGTGATCATCACTGTTGGTGTGCTGACCAGCGAGCTGCTCGAGCAAGCGCGTTCCATCACCGCCAAGGGCGGCGTCATTGTCGCCACGTCCATCGCGCCCTACAGTCAACAGACCGTTGAGTTGAACCTCTTCTCACTGTCGATGTTCAATCAAGAGATTCGTGGGACGGTCTTTGGCTCGGAGAGCCCTCGGGTCCAAGTTCCTCGCCTCTTGCGACTGCACCACGAAGGCAAACTACACATTGACGACCTGATCACCCAGGAGTACACACTCGATGACGTACAGCAGGGTTACGACGATCTCGAATCCGGCAAGAACGTCAGAGGAATAGTCCGCTTCTAAACCATGAATCGAAATGGCTGATTCATTCTCACGTCGAGGCCTGGTACAACCGCTACAAGTCTTACGGACTGGTGATTGTGGGCGTGCACACGCCTGAATTTAGTTTCGAGCATGTGGTGAGCAACATAAAGTCAGCGGCGATGTCACTCGGCGTTGATTATCCCATCGCCGTCGACAACAACTACGGGACCTGGAGTGCCTACAACAACAATTACTGGCCCGCGGACTACGCATTTTAGTTATGTTGTCGCTCGGACACCGAGACGTCGCGCAATTTCCGAGAGTTCCAGTGAACCGCTGGCGATATTCCACACCAATGAGAACGCTCCATCGTCGTCGACGAATGGTTCATGGTCGTTGAGGCGTAAGAACACGGTCGTACCAATCCACGCCAGTCGTTTGTTTCCATCAACGAGAAGATGGTTGTTCACGAGTGAATGGAGAAGCGCAGACGCCTTGAGTTCAAGCGACGCATACGCGTCCTGGCCAAAGGCACTCGCGCGCGGGCGAGCGAGTGCGGAGCCGAGAAGGCCGAGGTCACGAACGGGGCCAACGCCGAGAGTAGAAATTATGCCCAACGCGTCTTCGAGCGTCAGGTATTCCGTCTCCGTCACGTGTTAGAGAGGCGCTCGATTACGTGTGCCCAACGGTCTTGCATCTCCGCGGTGGCGCTCGCGACTCGATCAAGGTGCGTGCTTCGTGCGTAGCGATCAAGCACCGCGCGGCGAATCACCTCTTGGCGCGAGGTGCCCTCTTCGTTGGATAGTGCGGTCAAGGCGCGCTCCAGTTCGTCGTCGGTGCGGACAGTGAGAGCCATGAATACATGATACCAGAGTGGTATCAGACCTGCTCAGCGTTACATCTCCGTGACTTCGCCGTCGGTCTTCGAGGAAGGTTTCGCGAGCCCTATCACTTCACGAATTCCCATGGAGGACTTGGTGACGTGAGGGGCCAGGGAGCGAAGTGACTTCGCGCGCCACGCGCCTTGCATGACGCCAGTGCCGTACGCGAGATCGTCGAGGACCGCGAGTGGAAGATCGACGACGTGGAAGCGCTGGCGGCGCCAACGCCATGCCGTGCCGACGGCGAAGACGACGAGCGCGCGACGACGAAGTCGTGGATGGAGCGCCGTCAACAGCAATACCGCGCCAAAGGTACGCACGAGCGACCTGGCCAGTGGACCACCGGCTCGGGCCATGTTGCGCGCGACCACGTCGCTCGCTACCTTGTTGGGTTCATCAGCGGCCCTAAAGAATTGCTCGCGTGCGTGGCGTTGTGCGGCTCTCGTAATTCGTGCCCCCAGAACTGGTTGACCGAGTAGAACTAATACCCACGCGAGCAGCGTCCACGGGTCGGAGCGAAGTGGCGCGAGGCGCGCGCCGTGGCGCGACGCAAGTTCACCACTCGACGCGCCGTAGCGTTGGCGCTGGCGCCACCACCCGCCCCACGAACTCCGAGCGTGATGGGTCACGATGACGCCGGCGTCGTAGCGCACCAGCCAGCCTTGGTCGCTGAGACGCCACACGAAGTCGACGTCTTCACCGACGCGAAGCGCCGGATCAAAACCGTCGCCATACGCGCTACGTCGTACCATCAGACACGCGCTTGGCACGAAGCCGATAACACCTCCGGGCACGACGAGACCGCTTCGATCTCCTAAGTCCAAAGGACTAAATCGTTCTTCGAACTGTTCTCGAAAAGAGGGACCCGTTGCGCCCCGAACCCGTGGCGCGAGAACGGCGACGAGCGGATCGCCAAACGCCGCTTGGAGACGTTGGGCGACGTCGCGCGCGTTGTCGATGACGAGGTCGGCGTCGAGAAACCAGAGGAGTTCTCTTGATGACGCCGTCGCGCCGGTATTTCGAGCACGAGCTGGGCCCTGGTTGTCGTCGTGTCGCAGAAGTGTCGCGCCGGCATCTTCTACGTATTTGGCTACTTCTCTCGCATTTGTAGATCCGTCGTTGACGACGGTGACGTGAAAGCCCGCGAGCTGGTCAAGCAGCGCCTCAAGTGACGAGGTGTCCTCGAAGACGGGAATGACGATGTCGATGTCCTCGACGTTGAGTGGACTGGCGAAGTGGGGATGCAAGAGTCCTTGGTTGACCAGCGTGCGAGCGAATCGTTCTTCGCCGACTTGCACCACACCGCCGCGTTGCCACCGCTCCGCAACGGCCCTCGAGCCGCCCGGTAGGCGAAGCAGTCGCCATGGACTCCCACCGCTCACGAGGTCGCGGTCGTGAAACGTGGCGTGCTCGTCCAAGGTCACTCTTGTGCCGCGCGGAATCGGGGCTTCGACGGGAGAACGTGCGAGTGGCAAGAGAGGATCCACGAGGGGAGTCTGTCACGCGTAACCTCATTGCCTCTAGAGAAGGCAGAATGTAGTGGTTCGAGGAGGAACGGTGACAACTGAAGCGCTACTGATTGAGGAAACGACCGTCGACGTCGAAGAGGTTGAAGAGTTGCTCGTGGAGGAAGTGTCCATCGACGGACTCTGTGGGGTCTACTAAGTCGTGTCACTCACGAACGTTGACGCCTTTGACGCGTCACTGTATTGGCAACTCAGCCGTCAAGTCTCCCTACGTGACGAAACGTTTGGCGCGTTGGCGTACCACCATGGCAATCGCCGCCTCGTCTTTCTCAAGTCGCGAGAACTCGTCGAACTTGTGCGTCGCCTTGGTGAGTTCGACTGTGCCAAGACGGCGATCAGCGCGCTCGTCGCGCCAGATCAACACGACCGATACGTAGCGGCGCTCGCGTCACTTCAGCGATCGGAGCTGCTCGATGGGTGCTGAGTCATCGTTACGCGATCGCTTTGAGCGAGGATTGGCCGCGCCAATCTGTCTCACGTGGGAGTTGACGTACGCCTGCAATTTGGCGTGCACGCACTGTCTGTCATCGTCCGGACGGCGCGACCCGCGTGAACTCACGACGAGTGAAGCGAAGGATCTCATTGACGAGATTGCGGCGATGCAAATTTTCTACGTCAACATTGGTGGGGGCGAGCCAATGATTCGGCGCGACTTCTTCGAATTGATCGAACACGCGGTCAACCAACACGTGGGCGTAAAGTTCTCGACGAACGGAACTCGAATCGATCGAGCGGCCGCCAAGAAACTCGCGAGCATTGACTATCTCGATATTCAGATCTCCATTGACGGCGTCGACGCCGCGACTAGTGATCGGATCCGCGGGGTTGGAAGTTACGATGCCGCACGGCGTGCAATGGATAACCTGCGCGACGCGAACTTTGGACAGTTCAAAATCTCTGTCGTGATGACGCGTGAAAGCGTCGAGCAACTTGACGCGTTCGAAACACTGGCTAAATCTTACGGCGCCGAACTTCGCCTCACCCGCCTTCGACCCTCGGGGCGCGGGGTTGACGTGTGGAACGATCTGCACCCGACGCTCGAACAGAATCGACGACTCTACAAGTGGCTATTGGCGAGGCCGAACGTCCTCACGGGTGACTCGTTCTTCCACCTGTCGGCACTGGGCACGTCGCTCGAGGGACTGAATCTCTGTGGGGCGGGACGAGTGGTCTGTCTCATCGATCCCGTGGGTGACGTCTACGCCTGTCCTTTTGTGATCCACGATGAGTTCCGCGCTGGCAACGTGCGCGACGACGGCTTTGGTGCCGTGTGGACGAACAGCGAACTCTTTCGATCCCTTCGTGAGCCGGGCAACCCGGGTGCCTGTGGATCGTGTGGATCGTTCGACGCGTGTCGCGGTGGTTGCATGGCGGCGAAGTTCTTCACCGGTCTTGAGATGTCCGACCCCGATCCCGAGTGTGTGTTCGGCCACGGTGAAACAGCGCTCGCGACTAAGGCCGTCGCCATCCGGCCACTGTCCTCGCCCGATCATTCGAAGAGAGTGCCGGTGACGTTGAGTGCGTTCGCTCGTTGAGCGAAAAGGCACTCAGGTAGTCTCGCTGTGAGTTCCATCGGGGGATAAATGGCAGGTGCGTGGTTCGAGACAGTGGCGGTAGCGCAGCGTCGTGCCGAGAAACGACTGCCGAAGTCCGTTTACCTAGCGCTCGTCGCCGGGTCAGAAAAGGGTCTCTCTTCGAGCGACAACCTGCAGGCCTTTGACCAGTTGGGCTTCGCGCCGCACGTCGCGGGGCTTTCAAATGAGCGCTCGATGGCCACGACGATCATGGGCCAATCGATCTCCATGCCCGTCATCATTTCGCCCACGGGCGTGCAGGCAGTGCATCCCGAAGGTGAGGTTGCCGTGGCGCGTGCGGCCGCGAATCGCGGCGTCGCAATGGGACTGAGTTCGTTCGCGAGCCGCTCTATCGAAGACGTGTGCGCAGTGAACGACCAGGTCTTCTTTCAGCTGTACTGGTCGGGGAGTCGTGACACCTTGGTGCAACGTCTTGAGCGCGCGAAGGCGGCGGGAGCGAAGGGAATCATCTTGACGCTCGACTGGTCGTTCGCGAGCGGTCGTGACTGGGGCAGTCCCTTCATCCCCGACAAGATCAACGTAACGACCGCGCTCAAACTCGCGCCCGACGTTCTCTCTCGACCTAGGTGGTTTTGGTCGTTCGCCAAGACTGGTCACATGCCCTCACTGACGACGCCCAACATGGCCGCGCCCGGTGAGAAGCCCCCGACGTTCTTTGGCGCCTACTACGAGTGGATGCAGAGCACGCTGCCGAGCTGGGATGACGTGGCGTGGCTGCGCGCACAGTGGGACGGACCCTTCATGGTGAAGGGCGTCAGTCGCGTCGACGACGCCAAGCGCGTCGTGGACTTGGGCGCGACCGCGCTGTCGGTATCGAATCACGGTGGCAACAACCTCGACGGGACGCCGGCGCCTCTTCGAGCGTTGCCAGCAGTCGTTGACGCGGTGGGCGATCAGATTGAAGTGCTGCTCGACGGCGGAGTGCGCCGTGGTAGTGACGTCGTCAAGGCGCTCGCCCTTGGCGCGAACGCGGTCATGATCGGACGGGCGTATCTCTGGGGTCTCGCCGCAGCTGGTCAAGCCGGCGTGGAAAACGTGCTCGACGTTCTTCGCGGCGGCATCGACGTGACGCTGCTCGGCCTAGGCAAGTCCGACATTAAGGAACTCGATCGCACGGACGTCGTGGCGCTGCCGGACTTCTTTCGAAGGCTTGGCGGATGAGTCGCGTCGCCATTGTGACGGGCGCCGCGCGCGGCATCGGTGCCGCGACGGTTGACGCGCTGGCCAACGACAACTATCGCGTCGTCGCCGTCGACCGCTGCAGGGACATCGTTGAGGTTCCCTATCCGCTCGCGACACCGAGTGACCTCGACGCCGTGGTCGCTCGCCACGGTGACGCAGTGTTGGGTCTCGTTGGTGACGTTCGAAGTGCTTCTGACATGGCGCTCGCGGTTGAGACCGCGACGCGCCACTTTGGTCGCCTCGACGTGGTCGTCGCGTGCGCAGGGGTCATGGCCGGCGGCGGACCGCTCTGGCAGATCAGCGACGCGGCGTGGGACGCAGTGTGGTCGGTCAACGTTCTTGGAACGCGCCGTCTCATCGAAGCTGCCGCGACGACGCTGATCGATAACGGCCCGGGCGCGAATGGTCGCATCGTGGCGGTCGCCTCAGCGGCGGGATCGCTTGGACTACGCCACTTGGCGGCGTACTCTGCGGCGAAACACGCGGTTGTTGGAATGATCCGCGGCGTCGCGATGGACTTAGCCGAGTTTGGTGTCACGGCGAACGCCATTAGTCCCGGCTCCACTCGCACGGCCCTGCTCGAAGCGTCGGCGCAGGTGTACGGACTCGAAAATGGCGAGACCTTCGCGGCGCAACAGCCAATTGGACGACTCATTGATCCCGTTGAGATTGCCGCGTCGATTCTCTGGCTTTGCTCGTCGGCGTCGTCGGCGATCACTGGTGCCAACATCGCGGTTGATGGGGGCATGACGGTTTCGTAACGCGCCAGTGTGCGACGACGTCACGCGTTTGTCGTTCACGGCGACATTTAAAAGTGGTGGAGCGAATGCGGTTAGGCTCGCTCGTGGCCAAATCGCCACCACTTAGTCGTGAGAGGTCCTAATTGAGCGAAGTCGCAACGCCAAATCGTGTCGTCATTCTCGGGTGTGGATCAGTCGTTCAGTGTCTGCTTCCTCTCCTCTTAGATCACTTCAAATTCGAGCCCTCATCAGTAACGGTGCTCGAAAGCCGAGACAATCGCACACGAATCGCGTCGTCGCTCGATCGAGGCGTTCACTACCGACAGTTCGAGATCACCCTCGAGAACCTCGAGGTCACGCTCGATGAGCTGCTGGGCGACGGAGATCTCTTGATCGATCTGGCCTGGAACATCGGACTCAGCGAACTCTTGACGTGGTGTCGGGCTCACAACGTTCGCTACCTCAACACGTCGGTTGAAGTCTGGAACCCCTACCTCGACCCCGCGAGCGTGACGCCCCAAGAACGCACGTTGTACTGGCGCCACATGACCCTTCGCCGCCAGATAGAAGCGTGGGGATCGAACGATGGACCTTCTGCTGTCGTAGAACATGGCGCAAATCCCGGACTCGTCAGTCACTTCACGAAGCAAGCGCTGAGCGAAATCGCGGCGGCGGTACTTCGTGACGGTCTCCTTTTGGACCGGCACGATGCCATCAACGACGCGATCACGAAAGGGCGCTTCAACGTGTTGGCCCAGTTGCTCGACGTCAAATCAATCCATATCGCAGAACGTGACACGCAGATCTCGAACCGCCCAAAAGAAGTGGGCGAGTTCGTCAACACGTGGAGTGTGGACGGTTTCTATGAAGAAGGCGTGGCGCCTTCAGAAGTTGGATGGGGCACGCACGAGAAGACATTGCCCGACCTCGCCCGTACGCACGACGGCGACGGGCCCCGTAATCAGATCTGTTTCGCGAAGATGGCGCACAAGACATTGGTGCACTCGACGGTGCCTTCGGGGCCGATACTGGGAATGGTGATCCGCCACGGCGAAGCCTTCACCATCTGTGATCACTTGACCGTGTGGGACGGTGACACCGCGGTCTACCGACCAACCGTGCACTACGCCTACTGTCCCACCGACGTCGCGTGGGCCAGTTTCGTCGAGCTGGAGGGCAATGAGTACGCCTACCCCGAGCGACAGCGCATTATGAACGACGAGATCGTGTCGGGCCGCGACGAGTTAGGCGTGCTCGTAATGGGTCATCCCTACAAGTCATGGTGGACAGGCATGCGCACCACCATTGACGAGGCGCGCTCTGTCGCGCCGCACCAGAGCGCGACGACGATTCAAGTCGCCGCCTCGATACTTGGCGCTCTGCAGTGGATGTTGGATTCGCCGCGTGAAGGCGTGCGCGTGCCCGACGAGTTGCCGTGGCGAAAAGTACTCGACGTTGCCACGTCCTACCTCGGCACGTTGTGGTCGGGCCCCCTCGACTGGGACCCCGTCGCCACGCACGCCGATTGGTTCGACCAGTGGTCGGGTCGAAAGCTCGACGCTGAGGATCCTTGGCAGTTCACGAACTTCCTCGTGTCGTAGCGTCGACACTGACGCGAGGGGCAGTGATTTGAACGCTCTTCTCGACGTACAGTGGTGAAGCGACAGTGCCAAGGAGGTGATGTTCCATGGCAGCAACGTTTCGCCGCGGAGCAACGGTGCTCGAGGCCATTGGATCGACACCGCTCATTGAAGTTGACGGGATTTACGTCAAGCTCGAGTACCTGAACCCCTCTGGTTCGATCAAGGCCCGCATGGCCCGCTACATCATTCAACGAGCTGAACGAGAGGGGTTGCTCCATCCCGGCGACACGATCGTCGAAGCATCGTCTGGTAACACTGGCAACGCCATGAGCATGGTGGCCGCAGTCTTGGGTTACAAGATGCTCGTCGTCATGCCCGAAGGACTCAGTCCCGAACGGGCCGCCATCTCGTTGGCCTATGGCGCGGAGATGCGCACTATCGGAACGTTTCACGTCAACGAGGCCCTGGACGAGGCGCGTCGACTTGGCGAACTCGAGGGCTTCTTCGCTCCCCATCAATTCGAGTCGGAGTGGAACGTCGAAGAGAATCGCACGTGGCTCGGGCCCGAGATACTCAACCAACTACCTAAAGGCGTCCTACCCGACGCCTTTGTTATGGGCGTGGGTACTGGCGGCACGCTGATCGGCGTCGGACAGGCGATGCGCGAGGTGAACCCCGACGTACTCATCGTGGCGCTAGAGCCGAGCGAATCGTGCACGATTCAGTGCGGCGACACGGGACTACACCGGATCGAAGGCATAGCGGATGGATTCATTCCAACGATTTACCAGCGTCATCAGTCACTCGTCAATCGTGTGGTGGCGGTCCACAGTGATGACGCGGTGCTCGAGATGCGCCGCCTCGCGCGCGCGCACGGTCTGCTGGTTGGGCCGAGTTCGGGCGCCAACATGATCGCGGCGCGACGTCTGAAAGACGAGCTTCACGACTCGGCCGTCGTGGTGACGATTCTTTGCGACGAAGGGGAGAAGTACCTGAGTGAGTACTTCATTCCTGCCGATAGTGCGACGAACTGACGCTGTAGCCGACTGAACGCGCCGTCTACAGCGGTGTGACGTAGGCGCCGTGGATGCCGCCGTCAACGAGAAACGTCGAGGCGGTGATAAAAGACGCGTCATCACTCGCGAGAAACAACACGGCGCTCGCGATTTCCTCGGGCTCGGCGAATCGTCCGACGGGAACGTGAATGAGTCGCCGCGCCGCACGCTCAGGGTCCTTCGCGAAGAGCTCTTGGAGGAGCGGGGTGTTGACTGGTCCCGGGCAGAGCGCGTTCACGCGAATGCCTTGGCGAGCGAATTGCACGCCGAGCTCGCGTGACATTGACAGCACCCCACCCTTGGAGGCGGTGTAGGAGATCTGCGACGTGGCCGATCCCAACACCGCGACGAATGAGGCAGTGTTGATGATGGAGCCGCCGCCTCGCTCGAGCAGCAAGGGTATGCCGTACTTGCAACAGAGGTACACCGACGTGAGGTTCACGTCTTGCACGCGCTTCCACGCTTCGAGTTCGGTAGTGAGAATCGAATCGTCGTCAGAAGGGGAGATGCCGGCGTTGTTGAAGAGGATGTCGACGCCGCCGTAGGTGTCGACGACGGTGGCGTACATTGCCTTCACGCTCTCTTCGCTCGCGACGTTGACGTTCACGAACGTGCCCTCGATCTCTGTAGCGAGCGCGGTGCCCTCTTTCTCGGCGAGGTCGGCAACCACAACCTTGGCGCCTTCGGCGGCGAAGCGAAGTGCGGTAGCGCGTCCGATGCCGCTCGCGGCCCCGGTGATGATCGCGACCTTGTTATCCAGACGTCCCATTAATTTTCCTCCGTTGCGATGAACACATTCTTTTCTTCACTAAATCCAAGCAGTGCGTCGGGGCCGAGTTCTCGCCCGAGTCCAGACTGCTTGAAGCCACCAAAGGGCGTCGAGTAGCGCACCGATGAGTTTGAGTTCACTGAGAGTGCACCGGTTTCGACGCCACGCGCGACGCGCAGCGCGCGTCCGATGTCGCGACTCCAGATCGAACCCGACAGTCCGTAGGGACTCTCGTTGGCGACGTGAATCGCCTCTGCCTCGTCGCTAAAGCGCACCACCGAGACGACGGGACCAAAGATCTCTTCTTGAAAGGAGCGGCTCGAGGTATCAGAGGTTTCGAGGACCGTGGGCGCCATCCAGTAGCCCGGCCCGTTGGGTGCGTGTCCGCGAAAGGCCACCTCAGACTCATCGACGTAGGAGCGAACTGTTTCGCGCTGGGCTGCGGTGATGAGAGGTCCCATCTCGCTGGACTCGTCGCTGGGGTCCATCACGCGCAGGGCCTTCACCGCGGGTTCGAACAGCTCCATGAAGCGGTCATAGGCCGACGCTTCAACGAGGAGTCGAGACCTCGCACAACAGTCCTGGCCCGCGTTATCAAAGACGGCGTAGGGCGCACTCTTCGCCGCTTTTTCGAGATCGGCGTCGGCGAAGATGATGTTGGCGCTTTTGCCACCGAGCTCGAGGGTCACTCGCTTCACTTGCTCCGCGCAGCCCTCCATAATGCGTCGACCGACGGCGTTAGAACCCGTAAAGCAGACTTTTCGAACGGCGGGGTGGGTGACGAAGCGGTTTCCGACCATGGCGCCGTCGCCGGTGACGACTTGAAAGACCCCTTCAGGGATACCGGCCTCGAGCGCTAACTCGCCCAGTCGTACGGCGGTGAGTGGCGTGAGCATGGCTGGCTTCAAGACCACGGTGTTGCCCGCGGCGAGTGCCGGCGCGAGTCCCCAACTAGCTATAGGCATGGGAAAGTTCCATGGCACAATGATGCCGACGACGCCGAGCGGCTCGTAGAACGTCAAGTCCACGCCACCGGCAACGGGAATCTGACGCCCCGAGTGTCGTTCGGGCGCGCCGGAGTAGTACATCAGCACGTCACGGACGTTGCCGGCCTCCCAACGAGCGTTCGAGATGGTGTGTCCCGAGTTCGCGACTTCGAGTTGAGCTAGTTCCTCAATGTGCGCGTCGACGACGTCGGCGAATCGACGGAGCAGTCGCGAACGATCGGCGGGCGTGACCTTTCGCCACGCGGGCGCCACGCTCGTGGCGAGTTCGATCGCTCGATTGGTCTCGCCGAGGTCGTGGACCGCGACCGAAGCGATCTCACGCTCCGTGGCGGGGTTGATGATGCCGAGTTGCGTGCTCACAGTCGCTCAAACCCTCGGTAGCGTTCCCAGTCGGTCACGGCGGCGTCATAAGCGGCGACCTCTACCCGCGCGGCGTGGACGAAGTGATCGACCACTTCGCCAGAGAATGCGTCACGCGCCACTCGAGAGTTGTTGAAGAGCTCGAGCGCTTCGTGCAAGGACGTTGGAACACGTAGCGCGTTGGAGAGGTACGCGTTGCCTTCGAAGGCGTCGGGTAAGGCCAACGGCTCCTCGACGCCGCGCAGACCCGCCGCGACGAGAGCGGCGACCGCCAAGTAGGGGTTCACGTCGCCACCGGGAATGCGACACTCGACTCGTAGTGATGCGCCGTGTCCAACAACGCGAAAAGCGCAGGTGCGGTTATCGAGCCCCCAGAGCATCGCCGTCGGGGCGAAGGAACCGTTCACGAATCGTTTGTAGCTGTTGATGTTGGGCGCCAGCATGAGAGAGAACTCCCTTGCGTAGGCGATTTGACCAGCGAGGAAATGTTCGAACACTTCTGAGAAGCCGTGCGCTTTGTCGCCAGCGAAGACGGGCGTGCCGTCCTCCTCACGGAGCGAGAGGTGGATGTGACACGAGTTGCCTTCGCGTTCGTTGTACTTGGCCATGAAGGTAAGACTGCAACCCTCTTGCGCGGCGATCTCTTTCGAGCCCAGCTTGAAGAGCGTGTGTTCGTCGCACTTATCGACGAGTTCGGCGTACTTAAAGGCGATCTCGTGTTGACCGAAGTTGCATTCGCCCTTCAGCGACTCCACCTTCATACCCGCGTCGCGCATTGAGCGACGAATGCGTCCAAGGAGCGGCTCGAGTCGCGAGATACCTTGCAGCGAGTAGTCAACGTTGTAGAGGTTTGCTGGTGTGAGATCGCGATAGCCCGACGTCCACGCCGCTTCGTAGGTGTCGTGAAAGACAATGAATTCGAGTTCAGTGCCCGTGAATCCGAACCAACCGCGTTCGTTCAGTCGATCAACTTGGCGCTGGAGGATCTGGCGCGGCGAGACCGCTACGGGTTCTCCCTCTACGGTTTCCACGTCGGCGAAGATGATCACGGTCTTTTCGTGCCACGGGACGCGGCGGATCGTCGAAAAGTCGGCGGTGAACGCAAGATCGCCGTAACCACGCTCCCACGAAGTAAGCGCGAAGCCGTCAACAGTGTTCATGTCCACGTCCGAGGCGAGCAAGTAGCTGCAGCCCTCAACGGGGTGGTCGAGGAGCTCGTCGACAAAGAATCGCGCGTCGAGACGCTTCCCCTGGAGGCGCCCCTGCATGTCCGTAATGCCGATAATGACGGTATCGATCTCGTCGCTATCGATGAGATTGAGCAACTCGTCGCGGCTCAATCGACCCGGGGTTGAAGAACTCATTGTGATCTCCTCAGATTCAACGGTGGTCAAAATGGTAGCCCTCGACTACATGGCCTATTTCAACGTCGTTGAAGGGCGATTGGTTGCGATGCTTTTCGCACAATCAACGAGGCCACGTCGACCATCGAACCAATTCCAAGGTGGTGCATGGTCGGCATTACCGCACAAAACCTTCTGGGGGACTCGTTTTGAGCGTTCCGCTGTGCAGAACTCGGCGTGGAGGTCGGTGGCGAGGTTGTTCACTTCGTGATTCGACACTCGAATGGTAGTTGTCCGAAATAAGACGAAAGAACCTTGCTTATACAAGGGCTGCACTATAGGCTCGCCCAAAAGCATCAACAAATCATCCGCGAATCGGGGGTTTTATGCCAGAGGGACTTGATCGACCACTTGAGATGATGAGTGATACCGAGCAATTGCATCAACTCGGTTACGCGCAGGAACTCAACCGCACAATGAGTAAGTTTTCCAACTTCGCAATTTCGTTCACGATCATTTCAATCCTTTCTGGGTGTCTCACTCTCTATGGATTCGGACTCCAACACGGCGGTCCTCCGACAATGCTCTGGGGTTGGCTGATCGTTGGAACATTGGTTCTTTTCGCCGGGCTTTCGATGGCTGAGATCTGCTCGGCCTATCCAACGGCAGGTGGACTGTATTACTGGGCGGCGAAGTTAGCGCCGGGCAAAAGCGGTCCCATCTGGTCGTGGTTCACCGGATGGTTCAATCTCCTTGGTCAAGTGGCAGTGACCGCTGGCATCAGTTTTGGCACGGCATTTTCGGTGTCCGCATTTCTTGCGATCTTCACTAATCAGCCGTATTGGCTTTCACGCGGACACACGATCGCCCTTCTGGCGGTCATCCTCGTTGCGCAGGGTCTGCTCAATACTTTTGGCATCAAACTTGTCGCGGTACTGAACAACATTTCAGTGTGGTGGCACTTGATTGGTGTCGCACTCATCGTGACCATTTTGTTCGCAGCACCCACCTCGCACAGCCACCAGTCCGCAGGTTTCCTCTTTGGAAGTTCTGGTTGGCACGCCTTTAGTGGACTCTCGGGTCTCTCGATTCCCTTCTACGTCTTCTTGGTCGGTCTGTTGAACGCGCAGTACACCTTCACCGGTTACGACGCCTCCGCGCACGTGACGGAAGAGACGTTGAACGCGGCCGTCGCTGGACCCAAGGGCATCGTGAATTCCATATGGATTTCGCTCGTGGCTGGATTCATCTTGTTGCTCGGCGTCAGCATGGCGATTCCCCACGCGTTCCCCGTCACCATTGGCGGCGTCGCGTACCCCAGCTACGCCAGCATCGCTACGGCGACGGTTCCGTGGGCGACGATCTTTCAGTTCGCCGCGGGCCGCGTGACCGCCGAGCTGCTCATCTTGCTCGTCATAGGTGCGCAGTTCTTTTGTGGCATGTCGTCGGTGACCGCGAACTCGAGAATGCTCTTTGCCTTTTCGAGAGACGGTGCGGTGCCCTTCTCCAGTTACTGGCACAAGATCTCCAAGCGGAGCCACGTACCAGTGCACTCGGCCTGGTTTGGCGCAGTGGGCGCGTTCATCTTGTCGGCGCCCTACCTGTGGAGTCCGGTCGCCTACGGCGCAGTGACGTCGATCGCGGTCATTGGTCTGTACGTCGCGTACCTCATTCCGGTGTACCTACGTCGCACGAATGGTGCCGCGTTCCACCCTGGACCGTGGAAGCTCAATAAGTGGGGACCGCTCATTGGCTGGACGGCGATCGTCTGGGTCATCTTCATTTGCATCATCTTGTTGCTGCCGCAGTTCAGTCCGGTAACCGCGGCCTCCTTTAACTACGCGCCCGTCGCGGTCGTAGCCGTTTTGGGATTCGCGGGCATCTGGTACGCGGTATCGGCACGCAAGTGGTTCAAGGGACCAAAGATTCAAGGTACGCCGGAAGAGCTGGCCGCCATTGAGCACGAGCTCAGCATCTAGATCTCGCTCTTCGGAGTGTCAACGAAGTACTCCAGCGAACGCGGCGCCACTCTAAGTGGCGCCGCGTTCGCTTTGAACCCGTAACGATCTCTCACTGATGATGGTCAATTTTTCCTCGTTGCGCGTCAATACGTTGGAGTAAGGTCGTGGTGCCTCGTGGCAGCGAAGTTGGTGAAATTCCAACGCTGTCCCGCAACTGTATGTGGCCTCTTTGGAGACCATGAGCCAGGTCGCCTGCTGCGAGGAGATTTGAAAATCAGCTCTCGAGGTAAGGAGCGGTTCTTCGGATATCCATCCGTCGCCCACACCACTTCGACGGAAAAGGAGATATCCATGATTAAATCCATGCGACTAACCCTCGCGTTAACCCTTGGCCTAGTGGCGTTGCCACTAGTCAGTGTCGCCGGCGCTGGCGCGTCGAGTACGCCCCAGTGTGTCGTGTCGCTTTCACCCACGGCGACCGAAACGCTCTTCGCCATCGGGGCCGGCAAACAAGTTCAAGCGGTGGACACCGATTCGAACTACCCAAGGGGCCTTCCCCGGAAGCGAATCAGTGCGCTGAATCCGAGCGTTGAAGCAGTCGTAGGTCTCTGCAAGGTAACGAAAACACATCCATCAGCCAAGCCTGACTTGGTAATCATCTCGTACAACGCGAACAGCATTCAACAGAAATTGACGGGTCTCGGCATCAAGGTCATCAACCAAGGTGCGCCTACGACGCTGCAAGGTGCGTACGCTCAAATTACGCAGTTAGGTGCGCTCACTGGTCACGCGACCAAGGCCGCGTCCATTGTGGCGTCGCTAAAGTCGACGATTGCGCGCGACATAGCATCGGTGCCCCCGCACGCCAGCAAGGTTGTCACGGCGTACTACGAGCTCGATCCGACGTACTACTCAATCGCGAGCCGCACGTTCGTGGGTTCATTAATGAAGTCACTCGGCATCGTTAACATCGCCGACGCTAATTCAACGTCGGCTGACGCGGGCTATCCGCAGTTGAGTGCGGAGTACATCGTCAGCGCAAATCCGAACTTGATCTTCCTCGCCGACACCATTTGCTGTCACGTGTCGACGTCGGTCGTCGCGCAGCGCACTGGATTCTCCAACGTAAGTGCCGTGGTGCATAATCACGTCATCGGACTCAACGACGACGTCGCGTCTCGTTGGGGACCACGTTTGGGCGTGTTGATGAATCAGCTGACCGCCGCGGTAAAGAATGTCGTGGGCGACACCGCACTTTGGAACGGGTAGCTTGACGGCCAATCCACCGACCGGGCGCCGAGTCGCGCTCGTCGCCGTCGCGACGCTGATTGCGCTCGCGGCGGCGGTTGTCGGTGGATTAGTGATTGGCCCTACGTCGATTGGCACGACGCGCGTCGTTGGTGACGTCGCCTCGCACCTCGGCCTCGGTCACAGCACCCTCACACCATTGCAGTCATCGATCATCTGGCAATTTCGCGCGCCAAGGATGGTGTTAGGTCTGCTGGCGGGATCGATGCTCGCCGTGGCTGGGGGAACCTATCAAGGAGTTTTTCGAAACCCTCTGGCCGATCCCTATCTGTTGGGTGTCGCGGCGGGTGCAGGACTCGGTGCCACGATCGCCATTGTTGACGTCGGCGGGGGGCTAACGACGCCGTATTGGACGCCGCTACTCGCCTTTGTGGGCGCGATGGTGGCCGTCGCGGTCACGTGGGTGATTGGCGGACGAGGTCTTCGCTCGAATACCTCGACATTGATCTTGGCTGGTGTCGCGGTGGCGTCGCTCTTCACGAGTACGCAAACATTCCTCCAACAACAGTCCTCCACGAATTCGATCGCGCGGGTCTACATCTGGTTGCTCGGTTCTCTCGCAAGTGCTAGCTGGAGTTCGGTGCTGTTGGTGTTGCCCTACGTGGCGATTTGCCTTCTAATCTGTGTCGCTGCCGGTCGGGCGCTCGACGTGATGAGCGTGGGCGAAGACGAGTCGCGCTCACTCGGTCTTCCGGTGCAACGCGTTCGTTTCGTCGTTATCGTTGCGTCGTCGCTTGGCACGGCGGCCATCGTTTCGGCGGTCGGACTCATTGGCTTCGTCGGCATTATCGTGCCCCACATCGTGCGACTGCTCGTGGGCACGTCGTACCGACGCATACTTCCACTATCCGTGGCCTTTGGTGCGGCGTTCTTAGTCTTTGCGGACACCATCGCGAGAACGGTGTTGGCGCCGTCGGAGTTGCCGCTCGGCGTCGTCACCGCCATCGTCGGCGCGCCGGTCTTCGTCATTATTTTGAGTCTTCGTCGACGGATGGTCACGTGAGCACCGTCGAGATCGACAACCTAAGCGTTCGCGCGGGATCAGCGACGCTGATCAGCGACGTCTCGCTCAACGTAGAGGCGGGCACCTGGTGCACGATCATCGGCCCGAACGGCGCCGGCAAGACCACTCTCGTCGAGACGGTGGCGGGGCTTCGCCGAGCTTCGAAGGGGACGGTGTCGATCTCGGGCGAACTAGTGGGATCGATGAACGAACGAGAGCGAGCGAAGCGGGTCGCCCTCGTGCCACAACACCCCACGGTGCCTTCGGGCATGAGCGTGCGGGATTACGTAGCCCTTGGAAGGACGCCGTACCACGGACTACTGAGAGCGCCGAGCGCGGTCGATCGGAGGGCCGTCGATGACGTGCTGACGCGCCTGTCGCTTGATGAATTCTCACGTCGCGACGTGATTACCCTTTCGGGGGGTGAGCGTCAACGGATGGTGCTCGCGCGCGCCCTTGCTCAGTCGACGATGGTCATGGTGCTTGACGAACCAATCACTGGACTCGATCTGCGCCACCAAATGACGATGCTCGAGTTATTGCAAAAAGAAGTGCACGAATGTGGCCTCACGGTGCTCGCCACCCTGCATGATCTCACGTTGGCCGGTCAGTTTGCCGATCGTCTTGTGCTGTTGAACCACGGGGAAGTGGTGTTGGACGGCCCTTCAAGTGAAGTGGTGCGCAGTGAAGAATTGGCGGCGTGTTACGAAATGAAACTCCGCGTCGTTGAGGTTGACGGTGCCGACGTCGTCATACCGGTTCGTCACTGAACGAGGCGGCGTTGAGGTGGTTACTTAGCGGTAGACCAACATGCTCGTCGTTTCCGAATAGAACCACGTCGCGCACCCCGTAGACTTGGTGAAAGAAACGAAGGGAACTGCGTGCGACGCACGAAAATCGTAGCGACAATTGGTCCGTCTTCAAGTTCCGACGAGAAGTTAAAAGAGCTGGTACAGGCCGGCGTTGACGTCTTTCGCATCTCCTTCGCTCACGGCGATATTCAATCTGGCGTCGAGTTACTGCGCCGAGTGAGGGCAATTGCGCCCGATCTGGCCATCATGGTGGACATTCCGGGACCCAAGATTCGAGCGGGCACTTTTGGTACGTTGCCCGTCGCTCTTAATGCCGGCGAGGAGATCGAACTCGTCGAAGCAATGGGCGAGACTTCGACGGCACAGCGCATCACGATCGAGCGCTTCAACGTGCTCAGCCAACTGCGACCTGGTGAGAAGATTCACATTGGCGACGGCGGCGTCTCGCTCGAGATTCTCAAACGAGGTAAGACGGTCACTGCGCGAGTCACGTCGGGCGGATCGGTGCTCGGTAAGCCCGGTCTCTCGTTGCCGTCGTCGATTATGAACGACCGCTTGCCCACTGACGATGACCGCTTACGTATCGAGGCACTTCGCGACGAAAAGTTTGAGATTCTCGCGGTCTCCTTTGTCAGATCAGGATTTGACGTTGAGTCAGTGCGAGCCGTTTTGTCGCGCGATGACGTAATGATCATGGCCAAGATCGAGACCGGTGAAGGCGTAGAAAACCTTCAAGAGATCATCGAACACTCCGACGCCATAATGGTTGCTCGCGGTGACCTCGGTGTTCGTCTACCCATCGAAGAAGTGCCGCACTTGCAAAAGGAGATCGTGCGCCTTGGTATTCGCTACGCTCGCCCGGTCGTCGTGGCGACGCAGATGCTCGAGTCGATGACCCACGCGCAGGTTCCCACTCGCGCCGAAGTCACGGACGTGGCGAACGCCGTGCTGGACGGTGCCAGTGCCGTGATGTTGAGCGGTGAGACCGCGATTGGTGATGATCCGGTAGGCACCGTGCTCACTATGGACCGCATCGTGCGCAGGGCCGAAAAGTCCTTTCCCTACGCTGAGTGGGGAGCGGGTCTTGGTGTTCAACGCCTCGCGGCGTCGAGTACCCAAGCCGTGCGAATCACTGCCGCCATCACTGGTGCGGCGTGGCGCGCGGCGACGGACGAAGGCGCCGTGGCGATCGTGGCGTGTACTCGTTCGGGTATGACGGCGCGAGCCATCTCGCGTTTTCGACCCCCGATGCCAATCGTGGCGATTACGCCAAGTGAGGCAACCGCCCGTCAACTTCGCGGATCTTGGGGAGTGCAAGAGATCTTTCTCTCGCCGGCCAACGATATTGACACGCTGTGTGATGTGGCGATCACGCAGCTTAAGAGAATTGGCATGGCCAAGATCGGCGACCCCGTGGTCCTCATGGCGGGATCCTCATCGGGCGGTGCGGCCATCACCGACACCGTGCGGATGATCATCGTCCACTAGGTCGTTGTTTTTTGATGCGTCCATGTTAGGTCAATGAAACGATGAGGTCGGGCTCGGTGGCAGCGCGCACGTCATCGACGGTGACGTCTGGCGCAAGCTCGCGTAGTACCAGACCCTCTGGTTCGACGTCGATCACCGCCAAGTCGGTGATGATGCGCTGGACGCACCTCTTTCCGGTCAAGGGAAGCGAGCACTCGCGAACAATCTTGAATCCGCCGTCTTTCGCCGAGTGCTCCATCATCACGATCACTCGTTTCGCCCCATGAACGAGGTCCATCGCGCCACCCATACCTTTCACCATCTTGCCGGGAATCATCCAGTTCGCCAGATCGCCCGTGCTCGACACCTGCATGGCGCCGAGTATGGCGACGTCAACGTGACCGCCGCGGATCATGCCAAACGATGTCGCCGAGTCAAAAAAGGAGGCCCCGGGCACAATCGTCACGGTCTCTTTGCCGGCGTTGATCAGGTCCGGATCAACCGCGTCCTCACGAGGGTACGAACCCACCCCGAGTATTCCGTTTTCCGAGTGCAACACGACGTGCGTGCCATCGGGCACGAAGTTGGGCACCAGTGTCGGCAGTCCGATGCCCAGGTTCACGTATTGGCCGTCTCGGAGTTCTCTAGCAACTCGTGCTGCCAACTGATCTCGGCTCAACGCACTCACTGGGTCACCGTCCTTCGCTCGATTCGCTTTTCGATGCCAGGGGTGTGCACGACGCGTTGCACGAATATCCCCGGGGTGTGCACCGCCATTGGGTCCAACTCTCCTGGTTCCACCAACTCCTCAACCTCGGCGATGGTGAGTCGTCCGGCGGCGGCGCAGAGCGGGTTGAAATTCGCGGCGCTCTTTTCGTAGATGAGATTGCCGTGACGATCTCCGTATCGGGCATGCACCAGCGCAAAGTCTGTTCGAATTCCTAACTCGAGGACGTAGCGCTGTCCGTCGAACTCACGGACTTCCTTTGCGGGTGACGCCAGCGCCACGCCGCCCGCGCCGTCAAAGCGCCAGGGCAGTCCGCCCTCTGCGACTTGGGTACCCACGCCAGCGGGCGTGTAGAAGGCGGGAATACCCGCCCCTCCCGCACGAAGTCTCTCGGCCAGGGTGCCTTGTGGCACTAATTCAACTTCAAGTTCACCGGATAGAAATTGTCGCTCAAACTCCTTGTTTTCGCCAACGTACGATCCAGTCGTACGCCGGATTCGTTTGGCGGCGAGCAGCATACCGAGACCCCATCCGTCGACGCCACAGTTATTGCTGACGGTCTCAAGATCGGTGGCGTCGCTCGCGAGGAGCGCCGCAATGAGTGCAGTCGGGATACCGCACAGCCCAAAGCCCCCCACGGCTAACGAAGATCCGCTTCTTATGTCTTGCACGGCTTGCGCCGTTGAATCCACGACTTTGTCCATCTACACTCCCGTCACAGTTGCGAACATCGGTCTACTCACTCTTAGCAAATCGTTCGAAAGCAATCCAGCGTTACTCAAGGGACGGAGCCAGTGCTCTGACCGTTCGTGACGGACTGGGCCGGCCCAGTAGCGTGGCCATCCAAAGACTCGTACGACAAAGTGCTTCTAAATCGACACCGGTCTCGATACCAAGTCCGTGGAGTTGCCACACCAAATCCTCGGTTGCCAGATTGCCGGTCGCGCTACCCGCGTACGGACATCCACCGAGTCCGCCAGCCGAAGCGTCCACTGTCGTGACCCCATGTTGGAGGGCGACCAGAGCGTTGGCTAGTCCTTGGCCGTAGGTGTCGTGAAAATGAACAGCGAGGCGATCTCGACTCAGGCCAGCGTCACTCAAGTCGTCGAGCACGTCGATTACCCGCCCAGGTGTCGCTACTCCAATTGTGTCGCCCAGCGAGATTTCGTCGCATCCCATTGCAGCGAGCTCCGTCGCGACCGCCGTTACTTGCGACGAAGCAACGTCTCCCTCCCAAGGATCCCCGAAGCACATGGACACGTAGCCGCGAACCGCGAGACCGGCGTCCGTCGCTCGCTTCACTACTGGGGAGAACAGTTGCAAGGACTCGGCCACGCTCTTGTTGAGATTTCGTTTCGCAAAGCTTTCCGTCGCACTGGCGAAGACAGCAATTTCTTTCACGCCAGCGGCGAGCGCGCGATCAAGGCCACGTTCGTTGGGAACGAGCACCGGGTGGCGACCAGGAAGTGGTCCAAGAAGCGCTATCAGATCTTCCGCGTCGGCTAACTGCGGTATCCACGTCGGGGGCACAAAACTCGTCAGCTCGATGGTGTTCAGTCCTGACGCCGCCAAGCGACGAACAAACTCCGCTTTGATCTCAACGTTGAGGATCGCGGCTTCGTTCTGCAGCCCGTCGCGCGGCCCAACTTCGTAGACCGTGACGTGATCGGGTAATCCAGCAATCTCCGAACGCTGGGGGCTTCTCATGACGGTGCGCTCGCGTCAAAGTGCGTCGGCGTCGCGTTTCGATTGAATTCTCGGGTCATGTTGTTCATCATCTAACTTCACCCCTTCATTAGTTCCATCAATCAGACGTCCAACCGCCAGTGTACGAAGAAGCGTTCCACGTCAAATTTTCGCTCCCGTCGCCGATGTCGCGTTGGCGGGGCCCGGAAGTCTCAAAGGTGCTAGAGAAGTAAGAATGTCGCAACGACGCTCGCTCGATCACGCGCCGCCAGTGAGACGAGGCCCACGCTCGTGGTGATCGAATGTCGCCAATCAGAAGGAGATCGTCTATGACGTTACAGGGCAAGGTGGCGTTGGTCACGGGCTCGACGAGCGGCATCGGTCTCGGTGTGGCGCGAGCGTTGGCGGTAGAGGGTGCGGATCTCATGATGAATGGATTTGGCGATGTCGACGAGATTGAAAAGATCCGCACTGGTCTCGCCAAAGAGTTTTCCGTGCGAGTCCTCTACGACCCAGCGGATCTAATGAAACCAGATCAAGTGGCCGGGATCGTCAAGAAGACCCAAGACGAACTTGGAAGCCTCGACATCTTGGTGAACAACGCTGGCATTCAATTCGTTTCACCGATTGAGGACTTTCCAGAGGCGAAGTGGGACGCAATTCTCGCGCTGAATCTCTCGGCGGTGTTTCACGCCATGAAGGCCGCGACGCCGGGGATGAAGGCGAAGAAGTGGGGGCGCATCATCAATATCGCCTCGGCACACGGTCTCGTCGCGAGCCCCAACAAGGTGGCGTACGTGGCGGCAAAGCACGGCGTGATCGGCGCTACAAAAGTCGCCGGCTTGGAGTTGGCGAATGACGGCGTCACCGTGAACGCCATCTGTCCGGGCTGGGTGTTGACTCCCCTCGTCGAGCAACAACTTGAAGACCGGGCTCGCAAAAATGGCACTGACGTGGCGACCGAGACGACGGAATTGTTGCGAGAGAAACAGCCAATGCTGAAGTTCACCTCACCCGAGTCGATCGGCGCTTTTGTCGTGTTTCTGTGCTCCGACGCGGCCCAGACCATCACCGGTGCGGCGCTATCGATTGACGGCGGTTGGGTCGCGCAGTAGGACCTGAGGTCATCGAGAGCTACGTGGCGAGGGATGGCGACAGAAATTAAGGTGAGGATCATCAGCATTGCTTGGTACAGTTTTTCACTGTTGCCCCGGCCGGAGTCGAACCTGCGCGCATGGCCTCGGAGGCCGTGACTCTCTGGGTCGCGTGACTGAAGACTCCTCGGCTGAAGTGGCGTTGCTGGCGAACAAGTCCAGTCCAGGTTGGCGTGCACCGAACAATTAGGCTTCGATTCCCCTCAACACCACTCGTTCGGATTGCCTCAAACGGCCCCAACGTCTTTGGCGATCGCTAAGGCGCCATCAGTCGGTAGCCCGCGCCTCGCACTGTCTGGATCAGCGGATCGAGACCAGCGATGTTGAGCTTCTTCCTCAGGTAGCTGACGTAGACGTCGACGACGTTATTGCCCGGGTCAAATCCGTACTCCCAGACCTCGTTGAGGATCCGAACGCGTGAGAGCACGTGGGTCGGGTGGCGCATGAAGAGCTCCAGCAGCGCCCATTCGCGCGGCGCAAGGTCGATGCGGCGACCGGCCCGCCACGCGATCTTGGTTAACAGATCCAGACGAAGATCACCGACGACGAGTTCGTTCGAGGCCGACTGGGCCGAACTGCGCAGCGCCGCACGGATTCGCGCGAGTAGCTCGGCAAACGAGAAGGGCTTGGTGACGTAGTCGTTGGCCCCTAGCTCGAGGCTGCGTACCTTGTCGGCAATTTCTGTACGCGAGGTAAGCACGATGACCGGCAGCGACGCGTCTCGCTGGCGAAGGACGCGCAGAACCTCGTCGCCAGAGGTGCCGGGTAGGCCGAGGTCTAACAGGACGAGGTCGAAACTCTCGTCACGCGCGCGGAGCAGTCGAATCGCCCTCTCTCCGTCGCGCGCGATGGCGGTCGCGTAGCCCTCGGACTTGAGTCCCTTCACGAGGAACGACACAATTCCGGCGTCGTCTTCGACGATCAGAATCCGCATTCTCAGATCTCCTCGAAAGCCCGAGTGCGGGCTATGGGCAGCACGATAGTCACTCGCGCTCCGCCGAGGTCCGATGTCTCAATGGTGATCCACCCGCCGTGACCCTCGGTGACGGCCTTGACTATCGCGAGACCGAGACCTGACCCGTCGCTGTCGCGCGCACCCGGTCGCCTGAATCGTTCCAGGACCGCGGCCCGTTGATCTTCGGGGATCCCCGGGCCCGAGTCGTCGACGCTCAACCTGATGACGTCGTCGAGGTAATCGACTTCGGCGACGAGCGCGATCGCGTCACCGGGTTCGGTTGCCCGCACGGCGTTGTCGACGAGGTTCATCAGCGCTCCACGAAGCTTCTCAGCATCGATGACGGCGACGACGCCGTCGGGGGCTTGGGGGAGAAGGAACTGGCGATCGGCGAGCACGCGAACGGCGTCGTACACCTCGTCGAGCAAGGCACGCACCTCGACGGGTCGAGTGTCCAGGAAGTCTGGCTCCATCGCTCGACCGAGCATGAGCAGCCGCTCGACGACGACGCGGGTGTGGTCGATCTCGTCGATGACGAGATCGAGCGTCTCTCGTACTTCGACCGGATCTTTGGCGCCGCCACGCTCGAGGACCTCGAGATGCCCACGTATTACCGTCAGTGGCGTTCGCAGCTGATGCGAGACGTCCGAGAGCAGCCGTCGCTGGGTAGTCATCGCTGCCTGGACGCGATCGAGCATCGCGTCAAACGTTCGCGCGAGTTCACCGACCTCATCGTTGCTCCCCTGGTCACCGAGGCGTTGATCCAGCGTCCCGCTGCCAATCTCATCGGCGGTGGTCGTGATCCGTCCAACCTTGCGCAGGAGTTGGCGCAACAGCGCGAACGTACTGATCGCTCCGACGAGCAGCGCGATGGCTCCTTCGGCGATCGAGAGCAGAATTTCTCGTGAGCGTTCCTGCGCAAAAGCGCTCAGGTCGCTCGTAGCGATGAATGTCCCCACTACGTTGTGTCCAGCGATGATGGGTGCACCGACCAACTCAGTGGGGTGTCCGGCGATGACCGTTGAGACGACGATGCTCCGACTAGGCGGAGTGCGAAGCCACGGTTGCACGATGGGACTCGCGAGGACTGGTCCCGAGCCGGGCGTGGCGAGTCGACTGAACTTCGTCAAGTCGATGACCACCACTTCGCCCGGTGCCAGGGCGTGATTCCTCAAGAAGCTTGCGGCAAAGGATTCGAGGTTCACGGGTCTTTGTTTCAGTGCCTGCTGCTGGAACTCGCGCAGCTCGACGCCGATGCTTGAGGCGGCGACTGTCTGGTAACTCGATGTGAAATTGCGGATGAAGACCGCCCCTACCGCGCCGAGTACGAGTGTCAGGATGATCGAGTTCAGGATCGCGAGACGTCCGGCGCTGCCGACCCTTCTCAGCAACGGCTTGGACTTCAACACGCGTTGGAGGCGCGCCGCGTGAAGCAGGGCACGCAAACGGATGCAGGGCGATCCCATCGCCGCGACGTCGTCTTGCTCAGTGTTGCCCCATGGAAGTTGAGGCGCGCACCACGACCTTGCTCATCCCGGTTAGTAGTTGACACTCGTCGAGGGGGTAGCGGTAGTCGTGCTCGTCGAGGGGGTAGCGGTAGTCGTGCTCGTCGAAGGGGTAGTGGCAGTCGTGCTCGTCGCGGATCCAGCGTTCGTGGCGCTCGAGTTGCTGTCTCCGCTCGAGTTTTTGTCTCCGCTCGAGTCCTGGTGGTCAGTGACCGTCGACAACGGGTTGATTACGGTCGTGCGGTGTGTGACTGCAGTCGTCGTCGTGGTGGGCGACAATGCGCCGGGTCGACGGCTCGTCGCCGCAAGGCTCGACGTGACGGTCGTCGCCTGGTGTCCAACTTGGAGTGCGGAGGGGACCTGCGTGGCGGCGCCGCCCGTGCCAATGAGCGTGACCAAGAGGACGGCACCGGCGGCAACGAACAACGAGCAGAGCCACATTCCCCACCGCGTGCCGGTCAACGAGGACCTCAGCCCGCGCGATCGAACGCGCGATGCTCCGGAGGTCCGCGCCGCGTCATCTTTGTTGGGTCCGGTCATCTCACGATTCTCCTATATCTGAGACGGCGACGAATGGCGATCTCGCCACTGGCGACCGGCTCAACGGGCTCGGTCCCTCGGGCGTCGTCCGGCGCCCCGGCGGAGCCGCACAATGACGTCCACCGGGCCGACCAGCGCGAGGGCATGAACCGGACAGGCGGCGACGGCGCGCTTTGCCCTAGCGAGCGTTCTTGTGTCCTCAATCGGGTCGTTCTCGATTGAGGCGTAACCCCACGCATCGAGCGAGATGCGCTCGGGCAGGATGAGCGCGCAGATTCCGTGTCCGTCGCACTTGGCGCCGTCCACGACGATGCGCACGGCATCAATGGGCGCCCTCATAGCGCCAACTCCCAGTCGCGCGGCAGCGGGAAGTGATCGGGACCGTCGAGGGCATCGCAGACCGCTCCGTGAAGGTGACTCGCGAGTTCGGGGGCAAACGTGTCCAAAGCGCTCTCGACGAGGGTGACCACACCCGTGGGATGTCCGCACGCGCCGCGTCCGCGCACCGAAGCCGCTTGCTCGCGCAGACGCCTCAGCTCGCCACGGCCGGACTTGCCCGAGATGATGTCGTCGACGAACCCAGCCAGAACGGGGAGCCCGAACACGCACGACCCGCACTGTCCAGACGACTCCCCAGCGAGCCAACGAAGCAAGCGGGCAGTCTCGGCCAGACCACAGACCTGATCGTTCAGTACCGCGACCAGCCCGCAACCGAGCGAGATTCCGAGCGTCTTGAGACGGTGCCGTTCGAGCGGCGTGTGCCACGCCGCCTCGCCCGAGATCCAGGTTCCCTCGTATCCCCCGAGCAGGACCGCTCGCGGCACCACGTCGAGGCCGCCCATGCGTTCGAGCACGTGGCCGATCGTGACCGGTCCCAGGATCTCGACAACGAGCCCGGGAACCGCGACAGACCCCGCGAGCGTGATCAGCGTCGAGCCGGGCGCCTCCGGCGTGCCGGCCTGTGCGAACCAGGCCGCCCCGAAACGGGCGACAAGCGCGAGGTGGGCGAGTGTCTCGGCGTTGTTGACTACTGTCGGACGATTGCCGATGCCGACCTGCGCGGCCGGCTGTGCGCCACGTCGTGGCAGCGCTCCATGGCCGCTGAGATATGAGACGACGGCGCTCGTTTCGCCCGCGACGTATCGACCAGGCGCGTCGACCATTCGCACGTGCGCGCTGGCGCGTCCAGCGTCGCGGCGTTCGGCGAGCGCCTGCTCGAGCGCGGCGTTTGCACGCAGGTGCGAGCGGTGGAAGTAGACGACGATCTCGCGGGCGCCTACGGCCGCCGCGGCGAGATCGGCACCATCGAGCACGAGGTGAGGACGAAGTTCGAGCAGCGTGCGGTCCTTGGCGCTCGCGGGCTCGCCCTCGCTCGCGTTGACGACGACGATCGGCGTTCCCGGGGCCGCTGCCGCGACGTCGAACTTGGTGGCCGTGGGGAATCCCGCGCCGCCACGACCCAGCAGCCCGCTGGCGCGCACCACGTCACGCAGTGCTTGGGGTGTGGAGCACACGGAGTCGACGGCTCCCAGGCGGCGCTCGTGACTGGCGAGCGTTTCGCTTCCCATCGAGTGGGCGGGCCCCGCGAGCAGGCGCGTTCCGGGCGAGCCCGCGACACCGAACGACGGCACTTGTTCGGGGGTCGGCGAAAGGCTCCCGACTCGAAGGACCGCATCGTCAAAGGTATCGAGGGCACTCATCGCAAAACTCGACCGATCTCGCCGACACTCTCGGCTTGGGTGTTGGCGAACGCCGCGACCATTTTAATGTCGCCGGGTGTGGGCGCAACGGTTCGAGCAGCGCGGTATCGGGTCAGGGCGAGGCCGCCGATGCCGACGGCGGTGGATATGTAAAGTCCGCGCAGGGCACTCGTATCAGCCCCCGCGAGCACGCCGTGGAACCAGACGAGGATGTACGTGAGGATTGCGAAGCGGTGGATCGCGCTCCAGTGACGCGCCCCGCGGCGGCCCGCGGCCCGAGCGGACACGAAGAGCAGGACCATGAAGAACAGCGCGATGACGCCGAGCGCCACCGCGAACGTTCGATAGCGCGAAAGGCCTGGCACGAAGGCACCCGACCAACCGACACCGGCGTAGTGGTCTGAGGCGAGAGTAACGAGGTGGCCCGCGACGAGCGCGACAGTCGCCGTGGCGAGCGCCGCGTGGAGTCGAAGGCGCGTCTCGCTGTGGATGAAGGGCCAGCGGAAGCGCCAGGGATGGCGCATCCAGATGCCAAGGGCGACCAGCGCGCTGAGCGAGATGAATGCCGCGATGCCGAGGGCGCGTCCGGTGATCCAAGGGAAGTACCTACTGTGCAGCGTCGGTGCGAAGAGGCGGGCGAATCCGAACCCGGCCGCGAGTGGCAGGACGAGCGCCGCGAGTGCGGTGACCAGCCAGGAAGCGGCGCCGCGCAGGCGCTCGGACCGCGGGCCGATCATGATCGTTGCCAAAGGACGTAACGGCTCATGTTCTCGCTGGAGTCGACCTCACCGTGCACGTCCACCCACAGGGCGGCGATGCCGTGCCGGCGCGCCGTGCTGGCGATTTGGCGGCGCCCGGCGAGGAACAGCACTTTGCTGTCGATCTCAGCGGCTGCCGGATCCCTGCCAACCACCGTGACCGCGACGAGATCTTTCCCGCCCGGGCGTCCGGTACGCGGGTCGATGAGGTGGTGGACGGTCTCGTGACCGGCTCGCCAATGGCGAAGCCTGATCGACGAAGTCGTCGCGGCCCGGTCGCTGAGCGAGAGTACCGCCAGTGGCTCGTCACCGCCGGAGGGATCCTCGATACCGATGCGCCAGCTGTTTCCATCGGACGCGACTCCCGCGCAGTAGCAGTCGCCTCCGGCCTCGACCATATAGTTGGCCGTGTGCGAAGCTAACTCTTGGCTGGACCAGCGCACGGCGAGTCCCTTCCCAATGCCACCGAGGTCGACCGCCTCGCCCAGCAGAACCTCCAGGGAACCGCCGCGAAATCGCGGATGCCACGGTCCACGTCGTTGTGAGCCCGGTCGTCGGACGGACCGTTCCGGCGTGACGATATCGTCGGTCGCGAAGGCGAGCGTACGGTCGTAACCGAGCGCGATCAGATCACCGAGAACCCTCGGATCGAAGCGCCCCACGGTGCGCTGGTGGGCGCTGTTCGCCTCCATGAGCGCTTTGTACAGGACCTCAGGCACGCGGTGCCAGCGCGCGGGCGTTGCGTTGGCGCGCATCAGGGGGCTCGCGGGATCAAAGCGCGTGCATGCCCTTTCGACAGTGTGAAAGACCTCAAGGGAGGTGCGAATCGCTTCGTCGGAACTTTGGAGCTCGTGTTCGGCGCGTGTCGGTGCGATCTTGATGGTCACGTCGGTCGCCATTGCCCGGGTCGTAGCGACTGTCTCGCTCTCCACGGGGTTAGTGAACAACGGAGGCTCCAGTTGTGGCGTGCGTCGGGGGAGCCGGCGATGCAGCGGGCGCGGCGGCGACCGGCGCGGCGACGCTCACGAGGGCGGCGCTCGTTCCTGACGCTGAGGTCGTGGACTGGGACGCGCCGCGCCCTGTGGCAGAGGAGGCCGCCGCAACACTCGTTCTCGCGGCCGTTGCCGCCAGCGCCGCCAGCGTTCGCTGGTCAGCGGCGATGACGGCGGAAAGTCGCGTCAGGGTGAGGGCGTTGGCCGCATTTTGGCTGGTGGCGGCGACCGACGCGCTCGTTGTCGCCGCGCTCGTTGTCATGGGGATTGTCGAGCTGACGAAGGCGTTGGCCAGTCCGGCGCCGATCAGGGCCATCGAGGTGACGACGATGGACGGAAGAATACGCCGTCGGGCTCGCGAACGTCCGAGCGCTCGGGCGCCACTCGCGCGGCTCGCGGCCATCCGGTGACTGGCCGCGAGCAGCTCGTCGGGCAGTATCGCGTCGCCTGGCGGAATCACCGCAGGGTCCGGCAGTGGGTTGGGGTTAGTTGTCACTATTGACTCCGTTCGAATTGCTGTCGTCGTTGTGGGTCGCGGAACTCGCTCCAGTGGTTGCGTGAGTTACCGGCGCCTTGGGGGCCGACACTGTGGACACCACTGGGGCGCTTTGACGCAGCGCCGCGCTCCGCTTGGCGGCGTTTGCCAAGACCAGCTGCTCCAGCCTCGACAGTGTCGTGCGGGCGTTCGTGATCTGCGCGCTGAGGCTTTGGGCCTCGGTGACCAGAGAGTGGATCTGCCTCGTTGTCGCCGCTGGGATCGTGGTGGTGGCCGCGGCCAGTCCCGTGCCCGAACTCGAAGCGGCGTTGCTCAAAAGCGCGGCGGACCCGCCGGCGACGGCGCCACCGGCCACGATCGCGGTGATCCAAATCGATGGCCACCTCATCGGTTCACCGATCCCGTTGTCATCGACGCGCGGTCGCTGGCGTGCTTGCTCAGTGGAATGGGTCGTCCGGACTGATCGTGAGACTGACTCGACGGACGTGGGGCGAGGAAGGTGAAACCGTCATGTTCGACTCGTTCTCTTTGTAGGTCCATTACCCAAGTATGGGACGGGATTCTTACATTTCGATGAGTGGGAGATGAAAGTTCGTTCATCTTTTGGAAGCCGCTCGCCCCGCGTCGTGGACTTTCGCCGACGACCCTTGGGATTGCAGGAGACGTGAGTCCGAAGCGCTCTCCGCGTTCTCAATTGGTGCCCACGCCGGGACTCGAACCCGGGCACATGGCTTCGGAGGCCAATAATCTTTCCGAGAATCAGGTGAGAGAATCCCCGTGCTTCCTGGGTTTCGTAAGTAACTGCATGCATTCTGCTCTCCGATTGCCCCCCACTTCACGCCAGTAACTGCTACTAGCCGCCACTTTTTGTCGGGGCGGTTTCGGGGCAGCGTATTGCGAAGGTCCGGGAGTACTCCACGGCACCTAAACGTTCGGTCCTTCACTTGCTTGAGCCAGTACAAGTACAAGAGAGCCCTATCCGAGAAACGCGCTCGGATAGGGCTCTCGACTATTGACCACGAACTGTGGGCTTTGGTGCGCTTTTGATTCTGCGTCGTCACGAGGAAGCGATCCCCTCGAATTGCGAAGGGCTCGCTTTCGCTAAGTCAAGGCGTAACGCTACGGCGTTATCTTCTCGATGAACCTCGTGCCGCCAGTTCCTCCCGATGATGTCTTAGATGCAACCGACGAAGTTCAACTCATCGAGCACGAGTAGGTTTGTGAGTTTGCGTGGGAGCATTCTTGAGATCGTCCAGCGTGTTGGCAGGAACAACGCCGAATTTCTGTTTGGCGAGGCCGGCGACGGTGCAGCAGGCCAACTGACCGCGCAGCGCCCTCCAGGCCGATTCCCACGTCGCGTGTACGGCGCATTGCCTGGCCTGGATGCACGGGCCGTATCCAAAGGGGCATTCCGACACTTCCAAGGAACCCTCGAATGCCTCGATAACGTCCAGCACAGTAATCTGGTCCGACGGCCGCGCCAGCAAGAACCCACCTCGACGGCTCGGCTGTGCGGACACCAAGTTGGCCCGTCGAAGTGTATCCAGGATGTGCCGCAGCGTCCCGACTGGAATATTCGTAGAATCGGCGATATCTGCCGCTGTTACCCGCGTCTTCGCGTCCGCGAGGCGCACCACGGCACGCAGTGCATAATTGAACTCTCGTGTGCCAGCCGGTTTCATAGGATGCAAACCAATCTCATTTTTGAGAACCCTAGTACGGTCCGGCAAGAATCGTTAGGACGGATCGTCGGAGCGCTCGACGTGATGGAGAGATAGAACGTGTCATTCATTACGTCATGATTACGACTAAAGTAAATTCTACAAGCTGTACGGGTTGCTCGGCCCACGAATGAAGGCGACAGCCTAATTGGCGTCGACGGAGGGCTCACCGACTCTGTCGATATACAACTCGTGGGGGGCCGCGATGGATGCGAGTGAGGGGACCATGTGGAAATAGTCTCTGTGGGCGATGACGAGTCGATGTTCGATGCGGTCTTGTCCGTCAGCCCCGATGTGGTCCTCTTGGTGGACGACTCCGGCAGGATCGTGCTCACGAACGTTGCGGTGACGACGCTCTTCGGCTACACCCCCGAAGAGCTCGTTGGCCAACCGCTCGGGATCCTAATTCCAACCGATCGCCGAGAGCGCCACGCGGAGCATCTCCGACGGTTTTTCGAAACGCCGCGGACCCGCTTCATGGGCGCAGACCTCGAGCTCGAGCTCGCCGGTCGGCACCAGGACGGAACGCAGTTCGTTGTCGATGTCGGTCTTGCGCCCGTCACTATCCGCGGCCGACACTTCACCGTGGCGTTAGTCCGAGATGCCCTCGAGCGTCAACGGGGCCGGGAGTTCGCGTCGCTCCTCGCGTCGATCGTCACCTCCTCAGAAGACGCCATCCTCAGTTTGGACCTCGAGGGCATCCTCACCAGTTGGAATTTCGCCGCTGAGCGAATGTACGGCTACGAGGCGAGTGAGGTCCTCGGACGCCACATCTCGCTCTTTACCCCGCCCGACCGTCTCGACGAACTTGCCGAAATGCTCAAACAGATCCCGCGCGACGGAGAAATCCGGCATTACAGCACGCAGCGGCTCCGCAAGGACGGGACGAGGCTCGACGTGTCGGTCACGGTCTCACCGATCCGTGACGCGAGTGGTGAGATCACTGGATCGTCAGGGATCATTCGGGACATCACCCAACGGCTCGCCGCGGAGCGCGAACGGCGAACGCTCACGGTGCGCCTCAATCAGTCCGAACGATTGGAGAGCCTGGGACGACTCGCCGGTGGTATCGCGCATGATTTCAACAACCTGCTCATGGTGATCTTGAACTACGCAAACTTCGCGAGCGACGAACTCGACGGCAACGAGGCAGCTCGAGCGGACCTCGGCCAGATCCACGCGGCGGCGGAACGCGCGAGCAAGCTCACGCACCAGCTTCTCGCGTTCGCTCGTCGGAAGGTGCTACAGCCACAGGTCGTCAATCTGAACGACGTCGTCACCGGTGTCGAGCAATTCCTCCGTCGAACGATCGGCGAACAGGTCGACTTCGTCACCGCGCTCTCGGCAGATCTGTGGCGCGTCGAAGCAGACGCCGGACAACTCGAGCAGGTGCTCGTGAACTTGGCGGTGAACGCGCGCGACGCGATGCCGGAAGGTGGTGTCATCACCATCGACACCGAGAACGTCGAAATCGACGATGGACACGTAGAGTTCCGTCCGGGATTGATGCCCGGACGCTACGTGCGTTTTCGGATCAGTGATACCGGCTGTGGTATGGAACAAGACGTGCTCGATCACGTTTTCGAGCCGTTCTTCACGACCAAGCCTCACGGAGAGGGCACCGGTCTCGGATTGCCGATGGTGTTTGGAATTGTCACTCAGGCCGGTGGGGATATTCAGCTCTACTCCGAACTTGGCGTCGGGACGACCTGCCGAGTACTGCTCCCCGCGACCGATCGGACTGCGTTCGTCCATCCGTCGGACGCCGAACCTCGGCATCTTCGAGGGACAGAAACCATTCTCGTCGTTGAAGATGAGGGCGCCATTAGAGAGGTGGCCCGGAGGATTCTCGCGCGCAATGGCTACGAGGTATTGACGAGCGCGAACGGGCCCGAGGCGATCGCTCTGGTCGATGCTCACGAAGGTACGATCGACCTGCTCTTGACCGACGTGATCTTGCCCCAGATGCTCGGAAAAGAAGTTGCGGCCAGGATCCAAGCGCTTCGCCCGGGTCTCCCGGTGCTCTACATGTCGGGTTACGCCCAACCAGTGCTCGGTTCGACCTTGGGCGATGAGATCGCGCTTTTGGAAAAGCCGTTCTCGGAACAACTCCTTCTCCTCAAGGTTCGCGATGTCCTTGACAACGCTCACTAACACGAGGCTCGCTGGGGCAGGCACGGCGGTTCGTGAAGGAATTCTGGGGTTTGACGAGATTGGATAGCGAGGCTTCATCATGAATGTCCCAAAGCGGGTATTGAGCGCATTGCGCAAACGCGCTTCAGCCCGTGTCCGATAGCGACGAAATCGGCGCGCGGGCCGAGACGAGGATCAGCGTGGCAATCGTGGACGATCACTTGATGGTCGCCGAGGGGTTGGCGCGTATTGTCTCGAGCGAGACTGACTTCGAACTCGTCGGCATCGCGGCGAGCGTCGCCGAAGCCCTAGTGCTCGTCGAACACCACACGCCGCAGGTGGTGCTGATGGACTATCTGTTGCCCGACGGCGATGGTGCAGAGGCCACGGTGAAGATTCTGCAGCGTTGGCCAGAGACCAAGGTTGTGATGCTCTCCGGTCTTGGCGGGAGCGATGTCGTCGCCCGTGCCATCGAAGCCGGATGCTCCGGCTTTCTCGCCAAGGATCGTCCCGCGAGCGATGTCGTGGCGGCCGTGCGGGCCGCTTCGCGAGGTGCGTTGGTCCTGCGGTCTGACGAGCTCGCTTCCCTGCTCAGTCAGCTCAAAAGCACACCGAACCAACAGGCGCAGTGGCTAAGTGCGCGCGAACTCGAAATCCTCCGCCTACTCGCTAGGGCAAGATCGACAGATGGTATCGCCACCGAACTGTTCCTGTCCGTCCACACGGTGCGGAACCATGTCAGCAACATTCTCTCGAAACTCGGTGCCCACACCAAGCTCGAGGCGGTGGCCATCGCGGCGCGTGACGGGATCATCTCTCTCGAGGAGATCGGATGACTAAAAATTCGTAGTGCCAGTCCGAGGATCTTGTTGTCGAAGCGCGTACGGGCGCGCCTGAGCATTTCGACGAGCCCGGACTCAAGGGGTGCTTGGCGGCTCTTCGGCCAGTAGGCCGCTACTGGGCCCATCGAGCCCCGTAGTCCGTTGCTACGCGGGGCACGCACGAACTTGCGTGAGCGAAACTGCCCAAGTTCAAGGAGTGGTCGCAACACCGGCTTCTTGAATCGATAGCAGATGTTCGTTGAGTGCTTCCGCTGGCACTGCTCGATCGTCGAGGAGGTGACACCGATCTCCTCACACAGGTCGGCAACCGATATCTATTCGGTTTTCTTACGTGGCGCCACCTCTTTTTCCTTTCTCCGGGGAGAATTTCCCAGCGGAAGGACGATGGTTGTGGCGGCTAACTTTGCACGCTAGACAGTGGCGGATAGTGGTGGAAACTGGAGGCTTTCCTAATAACTGCGGGGCAGGTACAGGACAAATTGAGAAATTGTCGCCAGACGAAAGACAAAATATCGAGTGCCCCCGGCAGGAGTCGAACCTGCGCACATGGCTTCGGAGGCCAATGCTCTATCCGCTGAGCTACGAGGGCGGCGTGGTCAGCCTACCGGAGAAGACTTTTGCGCCTCGGGTCGTACGCCGCCAACTTCTAATGTTCTCGTATGAGTGTTGAGCCGATTCTCGCGTCGCTGTTCCCCGACTCCGCGGTCTTGCTCGACCACGGAGTGACGATTGACGGCGTGGAGTTGCACGACCTTGCTTCGACCTACGGCACGCCACTCTTCGTTTATGACGAGGCGACCCTTCGTGCAAGGTGTCGCGAGGCCGCGCTGGTTTTTGACGACGGCGTCGCTTTCGCCTCGAAGTCCTTTCTCTGTGGTGCAATGGCGCGATTGGCCTATGAAGAAGGGCTCTGCGTTGACGTCGCGACCGGTGGGGAGCTCGACATCGTTTTGCGCGCAGGCGTACCGGCGAGTCGGGTCATTATGCACGGCAACAACAAGTCCGACGAAGAGATTGACCAAGCCATTGCCGCTCGCGTCCATCGCCTCGTCGTCGACAACTTCGACGAGATCGATCGTCTTGGCTCCAAGATCGTGCCAGCAGCGCCCTTGAACGTGCTCGTGCGCGTGACCCCCGGCGTCGAAGCCCACACGCACGAATACGTGCGCACGGGTCAAGAAGACACGAAGTTCGGTTTCTCAGTCGCGAGCGGCGACGCTCGTCGCGCTATTTCGTTGCTTCGAGCGATGGCGGGCGTCACTGTGCACGGCGTGCACGCACACATTGGATCGCAAATCTTTGAGGTCAAGGGTTTCCGTGAGTCGATGGCAATCCTCGCCCACTTCACTCGCGACGACGACTTTGACGAGCTGTGCGTTGGCGGGGGACTGGGCGTCGCGTACGTGGCCGGCGAGACCGCGCCGTCCATCACTGAGTGGGCGCGGGCGCTGCGCGACGCCGCCACCGAGAGCGGTCTCGCGACTTCAACGCGGATCATCGCCGAACCCGGTCGGGCCATTGTGGCTCAGGCGGGTCTTACGTTGTATCGAGTCGGCGTGGTCAAGACCGTGACGCAACGTACCTATATGGCCGTTGACGGAGGTATGAGCGACAACCCACGCCCGGTGCTCTACGGGTCGGGGTATGAAGCTTTTGACGTCGATCACCCCTTGGCGCCACGTTCTCAGAAGGTGCGGCTCGTCGGGAAACACTGTGAGAGCGGTGACGTCTTGATTGACGAGGCGTACCTACCGGCCTCAACCAAGCCGGGCAGCCTCATCGCCACCCCCGTCACTGGTGCGTACGGCTACTCGATGGCGTCGAACTACAACCGCGTTCCTCGTTCGGCGGTCGTGTTCGTACGCGACGGCCGCGCGCGCGAAGTACTGCGACGTGAGACCTTCGACGATCTCGCGCAACTCGAAGTGTGAGAGTCGACGATTGTTGAGCGTCGGTTAGCCTTATTTCATGGGAACTCGGGTCGTGAGAGTTGGCGTCATCGGCGCCGGATTCGTTGGGAGTTCCCTCGTGCAGCTACTCACCGATCCAACTCGGCACCACGCGTTGGTCGACGCGGCGACCGCGCCGCTAGAGCTCGTGGGCGTCGCGGTGAGCGACACCTCGAAACCCCGGCCCGGTATTGACAAGGCTTTACTCACCACCGACGTGGAAGGGCTCATCGAGAAAGACCTCGACATCCTCGTTGAACTGGTGGGCGGCATTGAACCGGCGAAGTCCTACCTCGAATTAGCTCTTCGTCATGGCGTGTCGGTTGTGACCGCCAATAAGGCCTTGATGGCCGAACACGGGACGGCGCTCGCGAAGTTGGCCCACGAACACAGCGCTGACCTCTTCTACGAGGCGGCCGTCGGGGGTGCCATTCCGATCTTGCGCGCGCTGCGCAGTTCGCTGGCCGGTGAACGCATCAGTCGGGTGATGGGCATTGTCAACGGCACCACCAATTTCATCTTGACCAAGATGACGAACGAAGGCAGCGATTACGCGAGCGCCCTCGCTGAAGCGCAGTCACTCGGCTTCGCCGAGGCTGATCCCAGTGCCGACGTAGAAGGATTCGATGCTGCGGCCAAGGTGCAGATTCTCTCGTCGCTCGCCTTTGGCACGGGACTTACCGGCGAGGTGATTGCTCGTGAGGGCATCACGGGCGTGCGCGCCGTCGACGTCGAGTTCGCTCGTCGCTCGGGCTACGTGATCAAACTGCTCGGCGTCGCCGAACGAGTCGGCGAGTCGGGAATCTCGCGCCGCGCACATCCGGCCATGGTGCCCGTGGGTCATCCATTGGCCTCGGTCGCTGGCGCGACAAACGCTGTGTTCGTCGAGGGAGTGAGAAGTGGTCCGCTCATGTGGCTCGGCCAAGGGGCGGGCGGCGAACCGACGGCGACCGCGGTCCTCGGTGACGTACTCGACGCCGCGAGAAATCGGGTCTCTGGACGTCACGACGCGCCCTTCACGGGCGATAAGTCGCTGCACCTCGTGGAGAGCGGGGAGCTGTCTAGTGTCTTCTATCTCAGCATCGACGTGATGGATCAACCGGGCGTGCTGGCGGAAGTCGCGAGCGTCTTTGGGCGCCACAACGTCTCGATTCAGTCGATGGAGCAGTCCGGATATGGCGAGGAGGCACGACTGTCATTTCTTACCCACCACGCTCGTAGCAGTGACGTCAGCGCCACGGTTGATGAGTTGGCGTCTCTCGCGTCAGTGGATTCAATCGGTGCCTGTATTCGTGTCATCGACGGAGGTGGTGCGTGAACGGTTGGCGAGGATTACTCGAAGAGTACGCGCAGTGGTTCGACCTTGATGGCGTCAATGACGTCGTCACGCTGCAAGAAGGAAATACGCCACTCTATAGAGCCGATCGACTCTCGGAGCGACTCGAGGCGGACGTATGGCTGAAGTACGAAGGACTTAATCCCACGGGTTCGTTCAAGGACCGCGGTATGACGATGGCGATCACCAAGGCCAAAGCGCAAGGTGCCCAGACGGTGATCTGTGGTTCGACGGGCAACACGTCAGCCTCCGCGGCCGCCTACGCCGCTAAGGCCGACATGCAGTGCGTCGTCCTCGTTCCCGAGGGCAAGATTGCACTTGGAAAACTGGCGCAGGCAATTATGTACGGCGCCCAAGTGTTGCAGATTCGTGGCAACTTCGACCAGGCGCTCAACCTCGCGAGAGAACTCACGCAACACCTGCCCATCACGATCGTGAACTCGATCAACCCCGATCGCATCGAGGGTCAAAAGACCGGCGCCTTTGAGATCGTCGACGTGCTCGGTAAGGCTCCCGACATTCTTTCCATTCCAGTGGGGAACGCTGGCAACATCACCGCGTACTGGCGTGGCTTCACGCAGTACCACTTCGCGCAGCGTTGTTCGACGTTGCCCAAGATGTGGGGCTTTCAAGCGGCCGGGGCCGCGCCGATCGTGCTCGGCCATCCGGTAGCCAACCCCGAAACGATTGCCACCGCCATTCGCATTGGCAACCCGGCGAGTTGGGTTCCGGCGCTCGAAGTCATCCACGAGTCCTTAGGGGACATCCGCGCGGTCACCGACGAAGAGATTCTGGACGCCTACCACTACATCGCGCGCTACGAGTCAGTTTTTTGCGAACCGGCTTCCGCCGCCTCGGTCGCGGGACTTCTGAAATTCGGTGTTCCCAAGGGCTCGACGGTTGTGTGCGTGCTGACTGGCAACGGCCTTAAGGACCCCGACACGGCCGTGAGTTCGAGCGCTTCGCCCGACGTGGTGGACGCCACACTGAGCGCTCTGCTAGCCAAACTTTCGTAAATCGTTGCGCTGAGCGCTCCTTCGACTACACTGGATGTTGTCGTCCGTTCGGCTGCACCGACGTAAGGAATCTCTTCCGAGACGACATTTCCCGATTTTCTTCTCCGCCCCGTCGCATCATCGCGGGCGGCGAGAAAGGATCATGCATGGCTATTAAGCCCGCCCCAGACCGTTCGGATCTCGAGTCAAAATCTCGTGAGGATCTCCAAACGATCGCCAAAGTAAAAGGCGTCGAAGCTCCCACTCGCGCCACCAAAGCCGCGCTCATTGAGGCGATTATGGGTGAACCGCCCGAATCGTCGAGTGCCCCTAGTTCACGCGCCGTGCGCTCTCGTCGCACGGTCGCTACGCCCACCGACGACTTCGAGGACCTACTCGGCGAATTCGTCCCCGAGACCAGCGTCGCTCCTGTCGCCGCCCCCAGCGAGCCCGCAGCACCTGAGGTCACAACGAACGGCGCAGAAAGGCCCGCTCCTCGTCAGTTCACCCAGAGCCGTCCCGAGCGTCAACCCCGTGACTTCTCCAACGACTCGAGCAACCGCAGCCGTCGCAATCGTCGCAACCGAAACGGTCGCGAGCGATCTGGCGGTGACTCAATGCCCAACGCCGATCAGCCCTACGCGGGCGAACTCGTCGAGATTGAGGGACTCCTCGATCTTCGTGACGACGGTTATGGCTTCTTGCGCACCAAGGGCTACCACGCGTCGCCCAACGACGTCTACGTCTCGATCAACCAAGTTCGTCGCTATCACTTGCGCAAGGGCGACACGATCGTCGGGGGATTTCGTCCCGCGGCGTCGAATGAGAAGTACCCGGCGTTACTTCGCGTCGACAGCGTCGCGGGTGTCGATCCCGAGGTCGCTCGACTTCGTCCCCGGTTCGAAGACTTAACGCCACTCTTTCCCGACGAGAAACTGAAACTCGAGACCAACGAGGGCAAGACCGATCTCACGCCGCGCATTGTCGACCTCTTGTCGCCCATTGGCAAAGGTCAGCGCGGACTCATCGTGTCGCCACCCAAAGCCGGCAAGACGACGATCATGAAGCAGATCGCTCAGTCGATCGAGGAGAACAACCCCGAGGTGCACCTGATGGTGCTCCTCGTTGACGAACGCCCCGAAGAAGTCACCGACATTCGTCGCAGCGTGCAGGGGGAAGTTATCTCCTCCACGTTCGACCGCCCGGCCGAAGAGCACACCCACGTCGCTGAACTTTGCATCGAGCGCGCGAAGCGCCTCGTGGAGCAAGGTCGAGACGTCGTAATCATCCTCGACGGCATCACTCGCCTCGCGCGTGCTTACAACTTGGCCGCGCCCGCGACGGGACGCATCATGTCCGGTGGTGTCGACTCGGGCGCGCTGTACCCGCCAAAGAAGTTCTTTGGAGCGGCGCGCAACATCGAAGAGGGCGGTTCGTTGACTATCCTCGCGAGCGCCCTCGTCGAGACCGGATCCAAGATGGACGAAGTCATCTTCGAAGAGTTCAAGGGCACCGGCAACATGGAACTACGCCTGGACCGTCGACTGGCCGAGCGCCGTCTCTACCCGGCGATTGACGTGAACGGTTCGTCCACGCGACACGAAGAGTTGCTCTTCGGCCGCGACGTCTTACCGCAGGTGTGGAAACTACGTCGCGTGTTGAATGGACTTGCCGCCGAAGGCCGTGACGCCGCGGGACTCGAACTCTTGATCGACAAGCTCAAGTCCACCAAGTCCAATGACGAGTTCCTGGCCGAGATTGCCCGGGGCCCGTCGCCAACCAGTTGATTTCCCGCTAAACTCGTTCTTCGCACCAAGGAGCATTATGAAGCCAGATATCCACCCCACCTACGGTGAAGCGTCAGTGACCTGCTCGTGTGGAAACACGTTCACGACCGAGTCCACCAAGTCAGTCGTTCGTGTCGAACTCTGCAACGAGTGCCACCCCTTCTATACCGGCAAGCAAAAGCTTGTCGACACCGGTGGTCGCGTCGAGCGCTTCCAGCGCCGCTACGCACAAAAGACGAAGGCGCGCGCGCCGAAGGCTTAGGTCCTCGAGCGCTCAGCGAGTTTCGTGCGCTCTCTCGACGAGACGCTGAACGGTCTTCAGGAGGAGCTTCGATCCGTCGAGGCTCAACTGTCAGAACCCGACGTAGCTAGTGACCTGACACGACTTCGTGATCTCTCGCGCCGCCACAAGGAACTCAGTGGCATCAACGTTGCGTGGATCGACGTCAAATCTGCCCGCGACGATCTCGCCACGGCCAAAGAGATGTTCGACGAGACCGAGGGCGCCGATCGCGAATCGTGGCGTGACGAGGTGAACAGCGCCGAGGAGCGTCTCGGTGAATTCGAGGCTCGCCTGGAGACGTTGTTGTTGCCCCACGATCCGAATGAGGGTCGCAACGTCATTTTGGAGATTCGAGGAGCTGAAGGTGGCGAAGAGGCAAATCTCTTTGCGTCGGACTTAGCGACGATGTACCGCCGCTACGCGGCGATTCGTGGTTGGAAACTCGAAGTCATAGAAGAGCGTGAGTCAGAACAAGGTGGCCTCGATGAGGCGATCTACCTCGTCAAGGGTGACGACGCCTGGAGTCGACTCGAATTCGAAGCCGGCGTGCACCGCGTGCAGCGCGTGCCGGTCACCGAGGCCAAGGGTCGGGTCCACACTTCGTCGGCGACCGTGTCGGTACTGCCCGAAGCCGAAGAGGTTGACGTCGACATCAATCCGAGCGATCTAAAGATCGACGTCTATCGTTCGTCGGGCCCGGGAGGACAGAGCGTGAACACCACGGACTCCGCGGTTCGTATCACTCACCTGCCGTCGGGCATTGTCGTGTCGATGCAAGACGAGAAGAGTCAGATCCAAAATCGTGCCAAAGCGCTCATTGTTCTTCGCTCGCGGCTTTTGAAGGCGGCCCAGGATGCTCAAGCCAGCGAGCTCGGCGATCTCAAGCGTTCCCAGTTGGGAAGCGGCGGGCGAAGCGAAAAGATTAGAACCTACAACTTCAAAGAGAATCGCGTCACCGACCACCGCATCAACTTGACGAACTACTCGCTCGACGCGGTACTCGTCGGGGACCTCGATCCCTACATCGACGCACTCTTGGCGGACAAGCGAGCGCGCCAGTTGGCCGAGAGTGACGGACGTTAAAGGCGATCTTGTGGCCGAACTGGTCGCAGAGGGTCTCGAGCGGCGCGAAGCGCGCTGGTTGGTCGAGGAGTTCCTGCCCGGCGGCGACCTCGACGCCGCGCACGCGTTACGTGTCGCCGCGCGCCGTCGCCTCAACGGTGAACCATTGCAGTACATCATCGGACATTGGCCGTTTCGATTCCTCGACCTCGAGGTCGATGAGAGCGTTCTGATTCCGCGGCCCGAAACCGAAGAGTTAGTTAGCGTCGCACTGACAGAGATCGCGAGCAGTGATGTTCTCGCGCCGACGATTCTCGATCTCGGCTGTGGATCGGGAGCAATAGGACTTTCGCTCCTCTACGAATTACAACAACGCGGCATTGGGGCCACCCTGGTGGCCGTGGACGAGTCGCGCGACGCGCTCGACGTGGCGCGACGAAACGCCCTTAAATACAAACTCCACGCCGTTTCCTTTGTTCACTCGACGTGGTTCGAGTTACTCGATGACTCACTGCGTGCTCGTATTGACCTCGTCGTCGCGAACCCTCCCTACGTGGGCGACGACGAGTTCGACACACTCGACCCCGTGCTTCGTCACGAACCTCGCGGCGCCATCGTGTCGCCCGACGTTGACGGCGTAGCGGGATTTGCTGACGTAAGCGTGATCATTTCCGAGGCCTTTACGTGGTTGGCACCAACGGGGGTGTTGATCTGTGAACACGCCAACACTCATCGCGACGCCGCCCTCGCACTCGCACACCGTGTTGGCTACGTCGAGGCCAATGATCTTGACGATCTCGCTGGTCAAGCGCGAGTCCTGATCGCGCGTCGATGATTCACGTCGTTAACTCCGAGGAGGCCGTGCGCCTATTGAGTGAAGGCCACGTCGTGGCCGTGCCCACCGACACGGTTTACGGCTTGGCCGCGTCGCTCGAGCACCCGCGGGCGATAGAGCGACTGTTCGAGATAAAGCGTCGTCCGTTGACGCTGGCGCTGCCGGTCATCATTGAATCGTTCGGTTCGATCGAGAAGCTTCGTGTCAACTGGCCCGAACAGGCCCAACGTTTGAGTGACGCGTTCTGGCCCGGCGCGCTCACCGTTGTCGTTGCCGTTCCCTACGAACTGGCTGACCTTGTCGGCAGCTCGCACGATACTGCGGGCTTTCGAATTCCTAATGACGAACTACTCCTCGACGTCGCTCGCCGCGTAGGTCCACTCGCTGTTTCGAGCGCGAACGAACACGGCGATGAGCCATGTCACAGTGCGGCTGACGTCATGACGGACTTTGCGCAGCGCGACGGCATCGACGGCATCCTTGACGGTGGAGTGCGCTCGGGGGAAGTCTCTACCGTGGTCGAGATAAGTGGCACCACGTGGCGAGTTCTTCGTAGCGGTGCGATCAAAGAGGATGAACTCGCCCGAGTTTTGGACTAGGTAAAACATTCGCCGGGAGTTAATTTGGCGGTTTCAAGGGGTGAGCGCAACACTTGGTGAGTGACTCTGTTCATGACTACTCACCAAGGAGATTCAAATGGCCGCCCACCTGACCAACGAGCAGCGTCAACTTGTCTTTCGACTTCGTCACCGTGGCTTGACGACGGCGGCCATTGCCAGGGAAATAGGCGTCACCTGGCAAGGCATTCACGTGGTGCTGCGCGGTCAGAAACGTGACGCTCGACCCGACGAGTGGGTGTCTGCGCCGAGTCGTCTCAGCGTGCACGAGCGTGAAGAAATTCTTCTCGGGCTTCACCACGGACTCTCGATGCGGGCCATCGCTCGAGCCCTCGGTCGTTCGCCGTCGACGGTGACGAGAGAAGTCGCCGCCAACGGCGGACGAGCGAGTTATCGCATCTGGCCGGCCCACCAGCGAGCACGAGCCTGCATCAAACGACCCAAGTCCGCCAAGCTGGACAACCCGGTGCTGTGTGAGAAAGTGACGTCATGGCTCGAAGAGTTCTGGTCCCCCGACGAGATTGCTCGTCGCCTTCGTCGGGAGTTTCCTGGTGATGCGACGATGCAGGTGAGTCACGAGACCATCTATCAGTCGCTCTACGTGCAGGGACGCGGTGAACTTCGCCGGGAACTGGCCCGGTGCCTGCGCTCGGGTCGCGCAAAACGGCGGCCCCAGGGCTTCGTGCAGACCCACGGCCAGATCCCCGACATGGTGATGATCAGTGAGCGTCCCGCCGAGGTCGCTGATCGTGCGGTTCCCGGTCACTGGGAGGGCGACCTCATCTTGGGCGCCAACAACCGCAGTGCCGTGGGCACGCTGGTCGAGCGTTCGACGCGCTTCGTGTTGCTCTTGCATCTAGGTAAGGACCGCAGCGCCGCGGCCGTTGAAAAAGCGATGCGCAAAGCGATCGCCACGCTGCCCAACGAGCTCGTGCGCAGCGTCACCTGGGATCAAGGTAAGGAGATGGCCAACCACCGATCCTTCACGGTCGCGACCGGGGTGCCGGTCTACTTCTGCGATCCCCACTCACCCTGGCAGCGGGGCTCGAACGAGAACACCAACGGACTGCTGCGTCAGTACATGCCGAAAGGAACTGACCTCTCCAAACACTCAGTCGAAGACCTTATGAGAATCCAACGCAGCCTCAACGGACGACCCCGCAAGACGCTCGACTATATGATGCCCGTGGAGAAGCTCGCCGAGCTTGTTGCGCTGACCGGTTGAACCCGCCTTTTTAGTCGTTCGACGTTTTTTCAACCCACGACGCGGGACGCTTCTCCAAGAATGCGCTCATGCCTTCCTTTGCTTCGTCACTCCGGAAAAGATTTGCGGACATCCGTGCTGTCCACTTGAACGCCTCTTCATCGGACATCGACGGCACGGCGTAGGTGAGCAACTTCGCCGCCGCCAGAGCATTGGGCTCACCCGCCAAGAGATCGTTCACGATGTCCGTTATCTCTGCGTCAATGCGATCGGCAGCAACCGACTTTGTGATGAGTCCCATGCGGGCCGCTTCATCGGCGGAGAATCTATTCCCGCGCAGGAAGGCCTCTTGTGCGTCGCCTCTTCGCATCTTTGCGAGACAGATAACCGAGATGATGGCCGGCGCGACGCCCACGCGAACCTCAGTGAAGCCGAATTTCGCCGAGTCGATGGCTACAGATATGTCCATTGATGCGGCGAGACCGACACCACCGGCCACGCAGTGGCCGGCCAGACGACCCACGAAGGGCTTGGGCGAACTGCGAATTCGTCCAAACAGTTCGCTGAGCTGCACCGCGGGCGCCCCATCACCTTGCTGAGTCGACGATATCTCTGCGAGATTGGCGCCTGAACAGAATGAAGAGCCGTGGTTCGTCATCACGACGACGCGAACCTTGTCGTTTTGTTCGGCGGCGTCGATCGCCTCGATTAGTTCGCTGAGCAACTCGCGGCTTAACGCGTTACGTCGCTTTTCATCGGCCAGCGTCATTGTCGTAACACTGCCAAGGGTCTCCGTTAGAACTAATCCCATTAGGTACTCCTTGGCCGAGGTCCGTCACTTGCGCCACCGGCGAAGGCTTGCGCACGCTCGAGCCAGTGCCGCCCGAGTTCGCCAGTCCGTAGCGACGTGTCGTCGACGTGACGTCGTTGGGTGACGACCAAGCAGAACTCCTCGGCCGAGCCGCCAATCGTGTCGTCAGCTTTTTCGGGTCCCCACGTCCAGATTTCTCCGTCGGGCGCGCTGAGTTCAAGTCGTACCTCACCCGTGGGCACCTCTTCGCCGCGCACGAGGTAGGACCACTTTCTGGTGATGAATCCGAGTCGCGCGACGTGGCGAAGTCTGTTCGTTGCCGTGCGCTGCACCCCCAGTGCGTCAACGACGTCGGTGCCGTGCGCCCACACCTCCATGAGTCGAGCACTGAGAAACGACGTGGCACTCATCGACGGGCCGTACCACGGCACGCGGGTCTCGACGCTGAGTGACGACGCCGCGTCGTTCAAATGTTCGCGGGCTCGTCGCCACGCGCCGAGTAGTTGGCGGGGGGAGTGATCGCGTAAGGGTGCGAGTGTGAACTCATCAACGGAGCCGTGTCGTGCGTTCGCGACAAGCTCAAGGACACTCTCTTGAAAACGGGCGGGACTGAGAATTGCGGTGGCGCCGCTGTGGTCAAAGTAGGTCAGGTGCGCGATCTGGTCGCGCACGTTCCAACCGGGACTCGGTGTCGCAGCGCTCCACTGTTCGTCGGCAATGTTGGCAACCACGTCGTCGAGCGACTCTTGTTCAGCGATGAGTTCCGCTCGCAGCGCGTCGAGTTCTTCAATCTTTTTGGGGTTGCGTTCGCTCGTCACGGCGCTGCAAGCAACTCACTGGGAATCTCAACATAACGACTCCGCAGCCACTCGCCCAGTCCCTTGGCTTGGGCGTCTTGGCGCGACGAGGCGGCGACACCTTCTTCGAGTAAGTCATGGATCACGAAGTTCAACGCGCGCAGCAATGGCAAACGGTAACGATCGATTCGTAGTGGCGCGGTCTCGGGTAAGAGGCGACGGAGTTCGCCTTCGCTCAAGTACTCGTCCAGCCACAACCACGCCTCGTAGCTCCTCGCGAATACGCCGAGGTTGGCGTTGCCACCCTTGTCGCCCGAACGCGCGCCAATGATGAGACCTAAAGGAGCGAGTGTTGTTGGGCCGTCGACAGGCGTGATTTTCAGCGCGTCCACAAGAAGGATGTCGGTGCTGGTTGTGGGCGCCACCGAGTCGACGACGACGCGCTCACCACCAAGCATCGTCACGTACTGGGGCACCATGGAACTTGGCACCTTGGCGGGTCGATACACGCCGTAGGCCGATCCACCCGCGTAGGAAGCGCCAAGCACGAAGAAGCCTGGCACGCTGGTAAGGGCGAGTTCGATGACGGCGTCCGTGACGGCTCGTCCGACCTTTCGCTCGTCGCGATCCTTGAGCGTCAGGCGCCACGTCGCGACCGCTTCTTCGTTCGTCGAGGGGTCGGGCTTGTCGGTTCGCACCAACTTGGACGTGACGCTCTCAAAGTCATCGGGTTCGAAGGGGCACGCCATCCAGAAGGCGTCCTCAACGAGCTTCGCCTTGGCCTCGATATCAAGTCCCGTGAGCGCGACTCGAAGGTCGCGGCGAAAACCACCAATCTCGTTCATGGCGACTTTGAGTGTCGTGGGCGGCGCTTGGCCCTTGGTGCCACTGATGCGCACGCGGTCCTTCGCGATCTCTTCGAGGTGAATGGTGTCAAAGCGCGCCGAGACGTCGGGACCAAAGTAGGTGGGGCTCGCGATCTCATAGAGCAACTGCGAGGTCACCGTGCCGATTGACACTTCGCCGCCCGTGCCGTCATGTTTTCCGACCACCGAGGATCCGTCGCTCGCGACCTCAACCCACGGAAATCCGACGCGGCTCATTCCGGGCACCTCTTGAAAAAACGAGTAGTTGCCACCGGTGACCTGCGCGCCACATTCGACCACGTGTCCAGCGACGACTGCACCAGCGAGTGCGTCGAAGTCGTCGCGGCGCCACTGATGGTGCCACGCCGCCGGTCCACAGACGAGGGCGGCGTCGGTGACACGACCGGTGATGACAATGTCGGCGCCCATTGCGAGCGCCTCGATAATGCCAAAACATCCCAGGTAGGCGTTCGCGGTGATGAAGCGCGAGACGTCGCCAATGGGTTTGCCCGTTTCGAAGTGCGCAAGGTCCACGCCCGCCGCTCGTAGTTCCTCCAAGCGCGGCAGAAGGTTGTCGCCATTCACGTAGGCGATCTTTGGCGAGAGGCCGAGCTTGTTTGCCACCTCTGCCACCGCCTCGGCGCAGCGATCGGGATCGAGCCCTCCGGCATTGGACACGACTTTGATGCCCTTGTCGAGACAGGTGCCCATTACGTGTTCCATCTGGGTCACGAAGGTTCTTGCGTAACCCACTCCGGGGTTTTTCGCTTGCGTTCTCGCCAAAATTAACATCGTTAGCTCGGCTAGCCAGTCGCCGGTGAGCACGTCGATGGGTCCGCCGTTGACCATCTCGGCGGCCGCCGAGAGGCGATCACCAAAGAAGCCAGAACAGTTGGCAATGCGAATTGGGGCGGCCATCGTTAGACCTCGCGCGTCGCGTCGTCGGGCTCGAGGGCGAGCAACGTCACGCCACTGTCAACTTGTTGGTTCTTAACTACGAGAACCTCACTCACGACGCCCGCGCGTGGAGCGCTGATGACGTGTTCCATCTTCATCGCTTCCATCACCATGAGTGTCTCGCCGGCGTGGACGTGCTGGCCGACTTCGACACGAACCTCCAGCACGAGACCCGGCATGGGAGCGTTAAGGCCTCCCGGAGTGAGTTCAGGGTGGCGAATTTCGAATCGAGGGACGATGTCGAATGCAGCCGTGCCCGAAGCTGTCTGAACATAGAGGTGCGCGCTGGACTTCGTGACGCGAATGTTGGCGCGATGAGTGTTGATCTCAACGTCGATTGCCGTCTCGCTCCAGTGAAAAACGCGCGCCACACCGAATTCACTGAGATCGAAGGTGCCGTCGCGACGCGAGCGGTAGTGAACATCAATCACCTGGTTATGGAAGCGAAGTGATTGGTGTTGGCTCGGCAGGCGCGCGTTACGCCAGCCACTCGGGACCTGTTGGAGCACGGCGGCGTTCGCTCGGTGTTTGCCCTGGAGCCACAGTGCGCCCGCGCAGGCGGCCCGCCTCAACTCGTCTTCGCTCAAGACGAGACCACGTGGTGGATCGAAGCGTTCAATGAAGTCGGTCGTCGTGTCGCCGCTGAGAAAGTGTTCGTTGCGCAGGGTTGCTGCTAGAAAGTCCCGGTTCGTGACGACGCCACCGAGGTGCAGTCCTTCGAGCGCGAGCGCGAGCGTGGCCGCAGCTTCAGAACGCGTTGGTGCGTGGGCAATGACCTTGGCGAGCAGGGGATCGAAGGCCACCGTGACGCTCGATCCGCTGGTGACGCCACTTTCCCAACGCACCGCAGGCTCTAAGGGAGGCTCGAAAGCAGCGAGCGTGCCGGTGGCTGGCAAGAAACCGATGCTCGGATCCTCGGCGCAGAGGCGAACTTCGATGGCGTGACCCGAAAAATGGACGTCGTCTTGTTCAAATCCCAGGTGCTCACCTTGTGCGACGCGAATCTGCTCTCGCACCAGATCGACGCCGGTGACCGCTTCGGTGACGGGGTGTTCGACCTGCAAACGGGTGTTGACCTCGAGAAAGTAGAACGCACGAGTCTCCTCATCCACGAGGAACTCGACCGTCCCGGCGGACTCGTAACGAATCGCGCGCGCCAGTTCGAGCGCGGCAGATCCCATGGCACTGCGCATGGCGTCATCGACGATGGTCGAGGGGGACTCTTCGACCAGTTTCTGGTGGCGACGCTGGATCGAGCACTCACGTTCGCCTAAATGAACGACCTGTCCGTAGCGGTCACCGAGAATCTGAATTTCAACGTGACGCGAACGAGCGACGTAACGCTCAATGAATATCCGGTCGTCACCGAAGGCGCTGCGTGCTTCGCGCCGCGCGGCGGCGAGCGCTTCGTCGAGTTCCTTCGCGCTCGACACAACCCGCATGCCCTTGCCGCCGCCACCGGCGGCGGCCTTGAGGATGAGAGGAAAGCCAATTGCTTTGGCGTTCTTCGGGTCTTCACTCGAGGGAAGGACGGGGACGCCCGCGCTTTCGGCGAGCTGCTTGGCAGCGAGTTTGTCGCCCATGGCGGCGATGACCCGAGTCGAGGGACCGATCCAAGTAATTCCGGCCGCTTCAACCTTCGAGGCGAACTCGGCGTTCTCCGAAAGAAATCCGTAGCCCGGGTGTAGAGCTTCGACACCGCTGATTGTCGCAGCATTGAGCACAGCGTCGCCGTCGAGATAACTCGTCGGAAGGCGAATCGCGACGTCGGCGTCCGTGACAAAGGGAGCGTTAGCGTCAGCATCGACGTAGACGGCGACGGTGCGAAGTCCCATGGCCCGAGCGCCACGCAACACGCGCCTTGCAATCTCGCCTCGATTGGCGACGAGCAGCGTCGTGAACGTCACAGGCGAAACACCCCGTAACTCGTCGCGCCTTCGACGGGACGGCTGCGCACTACCGAGAGGCAGAGTCCCAGAACGGTGCGCGTGTCGCGCGGATCGATAATGCCGTCGTCACTGACGGCGCCGGTCGCGGCGAGCGCGAGCGATCCCTTTTCCTGGGCCGCTTCGACCATCTCGACGATCTTGGCGTCTTCTTCTTCATCGAAGACAAGACCCTTGCGTTCGGCCTGGCCCCGTCGCACTTGGGACATCACGCCCGCAATCTGCTTGGGTCCCATAACGGCGATCTTCGCCGTTGGCCAGAGGAACGTGAATCGATTGTTAAAAGCACGCCCCGACATCCCGTAGGTTCCGGCTCCGTAGGAAGAGCCGATGATGACCGTGAGGTGGGGCACCGTTGAATTCGTGACCGCGTTCAACATCTGCGAACCCTTTTTGATGATGCCCTCGGCCTCAGCTTCTTTACCCACCATGTAGCCAGTGATGTTCTGTAGAAAGATGAGTGGCACGTCAATCTGATTGCAGAGTTGGATGAATTGACCGGCCTTTTCGGCGGCGCGCGGATGGATAACGCCGTTGTTACCGAGTATCCCTACCGGGTAGCCGTGGATGCTCGCCCAACCACAGATCAGCGTGGGCCCATAGCGAGCTTTGAACTCTTCGAAACGCGACCCGTCAACGACTCGAGCAATCACGTCGCGCACGTCGACGCTTTGGCGAAGATCGCGACTCACGATGCCGAGCAACTCTTCGCTGGAGTAGATCGGCTCGTCAGCAACGAGCGACGGCGCCGGACCTTTTTTTCGCCAGTTGAGGTGCGACACAACTTCGCGGCACATGCGAATCGCGTCCATTTCATCCTCAGCGAAGTAGTCACCGAGTCCGGACACCTCGGCGTGCATCTGCGCCCCACCCAGTGTCTCGTCGTCGGACTCTTCGCCCGTTGCCATCTTCACGAGCGGTGGTCCGGCGAGAAAGATCTTTGACTGCTCCTTGACGAGAATGTTGTAGTCCGAAAGTCCCGGCTGGTAGGCGCCCCCAGCGGTGGATGAACCAAACACGACGCACACCGTGGGCACGCGCATCTTGGAGAGTTCAATCAGATCGTAAAAGAATCGACCGCTCTCGGCGAAGTGGCCGGTCTGCATTCTTCCGCCGCCACCGCCGCCGCGACCGACGCGAAGGTCAGCGCCGGCCGACTCGACGAAACTGACGTAGGGGATCTGGTTGTCACGAGCGATTTCGAGTGCTCGCATCCACTTCTTGGCCGAGTACAGCGTGAGCGCACCGCCGAGCACCGACGGGTCATTGGCCATGATCAGGCACTCCGTGCCGGCAATGACACCAATCCCGACGATCATGCCCCCGCCGATTGTGTAGTCCGAGTCGAAGCCGGCGAGCGCAGAGATTTCGAGAAATGGCGAATCGGGATCGAGGACGTTAGCGATTCGTTCGCGGACCGGCAACTTGCCCCTCGAGCGCATTCGTTCCATGGCCTTTTCGCCGCCGCCGGCTTCGGCTTCATCGAGCAGTCCGTCGATAACGTCAAGTTGTTCGAGCATGTCGTCACGGTTCTTTTGGAAAGGTTCTGACGAGGTATCGAGCGTCGAGGTAAGCGGCGGCGCGAGCAGAACTTGCTTCATTGGCAAATCCTAGTTACCGGTGATGCGGCGACACTTTTGGTTGACCGACGGTAAAAGGTTCGCCACCGCGCGCCGAGCGCAACGCTCCAGGTCCGTGGTTTCGTCGTGGACCGAAGAAGTGCGACAGGTAGGGTGGTGTCAATGCGCATCGCCCTCGGCTCAGATCACGCTGGCTACGACCTCAAGACGCTGCTGAAGCAGTCGCTCGTGGTGTGGGGTTACGACGTTACGGATCTAGGAACCGACAGCGCGAACGAACCTGTCGACTATCCCGACTTTGGCGCCGCGGTGGGACGAGCCGTCGTGTCGGGCGAAGCCGATCTCGGGGTGGCCTGTTGCGGTTCGGGCATCGGTATCGCTATCGCCGCGAACAAGGTACCGGGCGTTCGCGCCGCCGTCGTGCACGACGTGACCACGGGTCATCTTGCGCGCGAGCACAATCACGCGAACGTCTTGTGCATGGGCGGGCGACTGACGGGACCGCTCGTTGCGGTCGAGACCCTCGAGGCGTGGCTAAAGGCCACACCTGAAGCACGTCACGAGGGACGAATCGAGAAGCTTCGAAAGCTCGATGAAGTACTAGCGAAAAAGGAGAAGTAACGACGTGGATTCGTCACCGCTCGACGCTTGGATCACTAACGACGATGAAATTACGTCACTCTTGCAGCGCGACTGGGATCGTCAAACGACGACCGTCCAGCTGATCGCGAGTGAGAACTTCGCCTCGCCGTCGGTGCTAGCGGCGACGGGATCGATTCTCACCAACAAGTACTCCGAGGGTTACCCCGGTCGTCGTTACTACGGTGGTAATTACGTCGTGGACGAAGTGGAAGACCTGGCCCGTCGGCGCTTGACCGCTCTTTTTGGCGCCGATCACGCGAATGTCCAACCTCACAGTGGTGCCAACGCGAACGTCGCGGTTTACCAGGCGCTCCTAGACGCCGGCGACACCATTCTCGCCATGCGACTTGATCAGGGCGGGCACCTCACGCACGGCTCACCCGCGTCCATCACCTCGAAATTTTGGAATTTTGTCTCCTACGGCGTGACACCACGGTCGGACGATCCGGCGTTTCCCGGAGAAGTCATCGACTTTGACAACGTGCGCGATATGGCGATCAAGCATCGACCAAAGTTGATCGTCGCGGGCGCGACGGCGTACGCCCGACTCATTGATCCTGTTCCCTTTCGTGAGATCGCCGACGAAGTTGGCGCACTGTTGATGTTTGACTCGGCCCACGTGGCTGGACTCATCGCAGGTGGCTCACACCCGAGTCCGGTGCCCTACGCCGACGTGGTGTCCTTGACCACTCACAAGACACTTCGCGGTCCGCGCGGGGGCGCCATTATGTGTCGTGAGGAGCACGCGAAGAAGATCGACTCGGCAGTGTTTCCCGGACAACAAGGCGGTCCCCTCGAGCACGTCATCGCGGCGAAGGCCGTGGCCTTTAAAGAAGCGAGTCAGCCGAGTTTCTCGACCTACACCGAGCAGATCGTCGCGAACTCCAAGGCCTTTGGCCAAGCCCTCGCCCACGAGGGTTTTCGCATGGTCTCAGGTGGCACGGAGAATCACATGGTGCTGCTCGACCTGCGCGACTTCGACGCTGAGCTGACCGGCAAAGTAGCCCAAGAAGTATTGGACGGTGCGGGCATCACGACGAACCGCAATACCATCCCCGACGATCCACGAAGTGCGTTTATCACCTCGGGTCTTCGCGTGGGCACCGCCGCCGAGACGACGGCCGGCATGAAGGAGCGTGAGTTCGAAGTCATCGCGGGTTTGATGGCGCGAGCACTTCGTAAACGAGACGATGAAAACGCACTCATTGAAGTCCGCAATGACGTCGCGGCGCTGTGCGCGACGTTCAATCCGTACGCGAACTTTACGAACTAACTGATGGGCAATATTGCCGCGTACCTCGCCGTCGTACTGGTGGGGGCGGTGGTGACGTTGCTCGCGAATCGCCCAGCACGAGCCATCTCGCTGCGCGTCGGCTACACGGCGATGCCCGACGCGCGAAAGGTGCACAAGAACGTCACGCCCTATGGCGGGGGCGGCGCAATGCTCGTGGGATTCTGCCTCGCGCTGCTCTTCGCGCTCCTCGTACCCTCGTTGCGCGGCGTGATTACTTCCTCACACGAAATGCTGGGCGTGTTGTTGGCGACTGGCGTCATCTTTGTCGTTGGAGTGTTGGACGACTTTCGTGAGATGAGTGCGCCGGCGAAGGTGGCGGGACAGTTTCTTGCGGCGTCGATTCTCTATTTTTCGGGCGCCACGATGTACCAATTGAAACTGCCCTTCGCGGGCTTTGTCGTGTTGGGTCCTTCGATCTTGCCGATCGTCACGGCGGTGTGGGTCTTCGCACTTTCCAATGCCGTCAACCTGATCGACGGCCTCGACGGTCTCGCCGCGGGCATCGTTGCCATCGCTTCGGGGACGCTCTGTGTCTACGGGTTGCGACTCGAGGACTTGGGACTACTGCCGTCGACGAATGTCGGACCGTTAATCGCGGCGTTGACGTGCGGGATCTGCGTGGGATTTCTACGCGACAACTTTCATCCCGCGAAACTCTTTATGGGCGACGCGGGAGCTTTGATGTTGGGACTTCTCATGAGCGCGTCCACCATGGTCATTGGCGGCAGAACGCCACCAGCGAGTGGCGTGACGTTCTTCTTCTTCGCGCCGCTCCTTATCCCGGTGTTCATCCTCGGTGTTCCCTTGATCGACGCAGTGTGGGCCTTCGCGCGCCGCACCGTGTCGGGGCAGGGCTTTCACACGCCGGATAAGAACCATATTCACCACCGTTTGATGCGTCTAGGCCACGGACACCGTCGTACGGTGATCATTCTCTGGGCCTGGACGGCGCTGCTCTGTGGGTTCGTGTTGTTGCCCATCTTTGACACCCGCGCCAACGTTTTCATTCCACTCGGTGTCGCCGTGTTGGTGATCGCACTCTTCACGTGGTTCAGCCCCCTTCGTTGGCGTCGGCGTCGTGCTCACGACGACGTTGACGCTTCTGAGCACAACGTCCGGCAATGAGTATCACGCCAGGCGAAACGCCACCGGACCCTTCGGACCAGGAGAAATCACCGTTGCGCGATCTGCCTGGTTTGGCAGCGTTTGCGGCGATGGGAACGACGATTGCTTCGTGCGTCGCAGTGGGCGTCCTTTTAGGACTCTACGTCGACCACCTCTTGCACAGCGCGCCAGTGGGTCTTGTAATCGGGATAGTGTTAGGAACGGTCGCGGCCGTGGCGAGCGTTGCAAAGCTCGTTCGGCGCTTCCTCTAAAATTGACCGTCCGTGTTAGAAAACCTCCCCGCCAACACCCTGCCACGTCTCTTGCGCCGAACCACCCTTTCGGCAATCGCGGTGGGATTGGTTGGCTTCGTTGTCGCCCTTTTAATTGCGCCACCATTGGCTGCGTTGGGTGTTGTCATCGGCGTTGGTCTCGCGGTTCTCAACCTGCGTTTCGTCGATAGCCAAGCCGCCAAAGTGGAACTTCGCGGTGAGCAGAGCACGAAGGCCGTTCGCCGTCAACTCGGCGGCAAGACCACGGCTCGACTAGCCGTCGTGACCGTCCTCGTCCTCGCGGTCGTGTGGCTGAATGGCCCCTTGGGAATCGGTATTGTGACAGGGCTTGTTCTTTATCAAATTGTCTTTGTCGTCAACGTTCTGCGCGTCGTGGCAAACCAGGGAGGCTTGTAGTGAGGACGCTCTTAGCGGGGGGCAACATCAGCGTTGGCGTGCACCCTCTGGTGCACGTCTTCGGCCTCACTATTGATACCGACATCGTGACCTCGACGTTGTTCGCGATGGCGATTCTTCTCTTCTTAGGCTTTCGTATGCGCTCCAAAGTGACCGACGGCGTGCCCGGGAAACTTCAACTCATATGGGAATTACTTGTCGAGCAGGTCAACGACCTCGCCGACTCGGCGATCGGGCCCAAGGGTCGTCGATTCGTTCCGATCGGCGTCACACTGTTTCTCTTCGTTTTGATCTGCAACTGGATCGGCTTCATTCCCTCGGCGCTGCACCCCGGCGTCTCGCCCGAGATCCTTCCCGCGCCCACGAGTGACGTGAACCTACCTCTCGCGATGGCGCTCTTCGTCATTGTTTGGGTGCACATCGAGTCCTTTCGCGCACGAGGCTTTCTCGGGTACTTTCGTCACTACCGAGAGCCCTACCTGGCATTGACGCCAATCAACGTCATTGAAGAGATCACGAAACCCATCACGCTCACCTTTCGTCTCTTTGGCAATTTGTTCTCGGGTGGCTTGATGATCGCGGTCATGGTCACGCTGCTCCCAATTTTCGTTTCGCCCCTCGGCGAACTAATTTGGAAGCCCTTCGACCTTTTTATTGGGCTCATCCAGGCCTACATTTTTATGTTGTTAACGGTTCTGTACTTCGCGTTCGCTACGAGCCACGAAGAGCACGAACCAGTACTAGAGCCCTCGCACTAACCAACCCAGGAGGAAATGAATAATGGCAAATACAGATCAGGTGGCGAGTGCGGTACGCATCGCGGGCGCCCTCGTAGGTGGCGGACTCGCCCTCGGTGGTGGCGCTATTGGCGCGGCGATCGGTGACGGTTTGGCCGGTAGCCAGACCATTGCAGCGATTGCCCGTCAACCAGAGATTGAGAACAAAGCACGTCAGTACTTCTTCTTGACGGTGGGCTTGGTGGAGGCGATGTACTTCATCAACCTTTTGTTCATGGTGGTCTTCGTGTACGTGTTCGAGAAGCACTAAGTCTGGCGTGAGGCTCCAACGGTGGAGCCTCACGAATGTTTTTCTAAGAAAGAAGGTCTCACGAGATGATTGCGATGATTGCGACGTCAATCTTCCTGCTGCCGAACGGTACGTTCGTCGTTGAACTGCTGGTGGTGGCGGTCATTCTGTTCCTCATGACGAAGTACATCTTGCCGCCGTTAAACAAAGCCATGACGGGGCGTCAAGAGAAGATTCGTGCCGCCCTCGAAGCGGCCGAGGCGGCGCGTGCCGAAGCGGCGGCGGCCGACGACGAGCGAGCAAAAGTACTGCTCGAAGCTCGTGAGCAGGCTCGAGTCATCGTCGCCGGTGCCCAAGAGACGTCCGATCAACTAAAGGCCGAAGCAGGGGGCCGCGCGCAAGTCGAGTACGAGCGCATCGTCGCCACCGCCGAGAGCGAAGTTACCGCGATTCGCCAACGCGCCATTGACGAAGCGTCCGCGCGCATTAGCGAGATCGTCTTTGACCTCGTGACGAAGATCGTCGGTCGTGAAGTCGACCAGAGTACCCACGACGACCTCGTTCGAGAGGCCGTCGCGGCCCTGAACGCCGAAGCCGCAAAGGGATCGAACCGCTAACCATGCTCGCCAAGCTCGAAGGATTCGCCGCCGCCCTCCTGGGTCGACTCGACCACACCGTGCTCGCCACGGTGGTCGATGATCTCGACGCCTTGAAATCGACGATCCTCTCGCGCAGCGACCTCAGTGCGGTCCTAACCGACACGTCCATCGCGGACGTGACGCGTGGCCAAGTGTTGAGAGACCTCATCACCAACAAGGTCAGCCCGGCGGCGCTTCGCCTCAGTGTCTACGCCGCCACGTCGGTGCCCGCGCAAGAAGTACCCCACGCCATCGATGAGTTGTCGCACGTCGCACGCACCCTGCTCGAAAGTGGCGAGTTTCATCACCCCGGACTCGGATTGCTCGAAGCACGCCGACGCGTCGCAGGTTTCGCTGACGCGCTGCTCGAAGAAATCGACACCGAGAACTTCTCCACCATTGAAGACGATCTCTTTCGCTGGGCTCGAACGGTCGAGAGCAGCGAAGAGCTTCGCCACCTTCTGCTTGATCGAGACGCCCCACTCGCGTCGAGACTTGGCCTCACCAGCCAGCTCCTCGAGGGCAAAGTCACCCCAATCGCGCTGTCGCTCGTGCAGTTCACGATCGTCGGTGGTCGTCCCCGTGACGTCGTGGGCACGCTCGACTATCTGGTCAACTACGTGGCCCGGGCCCGTGACTGGCGTGTTGCGCGGGTGCACACGGCTCGTGCTCTTAACGAGTCCAGCCAAGATCAACTGGTCCACTCACTCAGCGCTTTGACCGGCAAGAGCGTGGAACTACAGATCGCCGACGAGCCCGACTTGTTGGGCGGCGTGCTCGTCGAAATCGGCGACCTGCGCCTCGACGCCACGACCAAGGGACGACTCGGCGCACTGCGCGACGTGGTCTCTTCGGGACGAATTCTCGAATCCGCAGTAAATCGAAACGACTAAGAAAAGGAAACTGTGATGACTGAGCTCACCATTAGTGCCAGCGAGATCACTGACGCACTGCGTAAGCACGTGACTGACTTCAACCCGGCCGTCGCGGCCGAGCAGGTCGGACGCGTCGTGGAAGTAGGCGACGGTATCGCGCGCGTGTCGGGCCTACCGTCAGCGAAAGTGAACGAGCTGCTCGAGTTCGCCGACGGCACCGTGGGACTCGCGATGAACCTCGACGAGGAGACCATTGGCGCCGTGGTGCTCGGTTCGGTCGACGGTATCGAAGAAGAGCAGGTCGTCCGCTCGACGGGTCGAATCCTGTCGATGCCCGTGGGTGACGCACTCCTTGGACGCGTCGTGAACGCACTTGGTGAACCCATCGACGGCAAGGGCCCGCTCGTTAATCCCAAGCACCGTCGCATGGAGATCCAAGCGCCGGGCATCACTGGTCGCCAGCCGGTCAGCCAGCCCCTACAGACCGGCATCAAAGCCATCGACGCGATGACCCCCATTGGTCGAGGTCAGCGCGAGCTCATCATTGGTGACCGCAAGACCGGCAAGACCACGGTCGCGATCGACACGATCTTGAACCAAAAGGGTCAAGGGGTGAAGTGCATCTACGTGGCCATTGGTCAAAAAAACTCGTCGGTCGCCCAGACGGTAAAGATCCTCGAGGACTTTGGCGCCTTTGAGTACACGGTGGTCGTCGTTGCCGGCGCCGGTGACCCCGCGCCCTTTAAGTTTCTCGCGCCCTACGCGGGCTGCGCCATTGGTCAGGAATGGATGGAGTCGGGCGAGCACGCGCTCGTCGTCTACGACGACCTCTCGAAGCAGGCCGAGGCGTACCGTCAAATTTCGTTGTTGCTGCGTCGTCCACCGGGTCGCGAGGCCTACCCCGGCGACGTCTTCTACTTACACAGCCGTCTGTTGGAGCGCGCGGCGAAGTTGAGCGACGAACTCGGCGGAGGATCACTTACGGCGCTGCCGATCATTGAGACCAAGGCCGGCGACATCTCGGCGTACATTCCAACGAACGTCATCTCCATCACCGACGGTCAAGTCTTCTTGCAGTCCGACCTCTTCTATTCGGGCGTTCGTCCGGCGATCGACGTGGGTAACTCGGTGTCGCGCGTCGGTGGTGCCGCGCAGATCAAGGCTATGAAGGCAGTAGCTGGAACGTTGAAGATCGACCTCGCGCAGTTTCGCGACCTCGAATCGTTCGCGACCTTTGGCTCGGAACTTGACAAGTCCTCCCAGCAACAACTCGATCGCGGTTACCGCCTGACCGAGCTGTTGAAGCAAGGACTCAACGCGCCCGTTCCAGTAGAAGAGCAAGTGATAGCGATTTACGCCGGTACTCGCGGTTGGTTGGACACGATTCCCGTGGAGGACGTCGTTCGTTTCGAGGCTGAGCTGCTGACGGACTTTCGTGCGAAGCACGCCGATCTGCTGGGCCAGATTCGTGACACCAGCGCGTTGCCCGATACCGACAAGCTCGACGCCGCACTTAAGAGTTTCGTCGACAGTTTCGCGACCAGTAACTAGAGAGCACCGAGAGAGAAAGGAGGCGACATGGCTGGAGGACAGGAAAGAGTTCTACGTCGACGCATCAAGTCGGTGCAGTCCACGCGCAAGATCACCAAGGCCATGGAGCTCATCGCCGCCTCGCAGATCCCTCGGAGCCTCGCGCGCATCATCGCGAATCGTCCCTACCGCGTTGGAATGCAGCGCATCGTCTTAGAAGCCGCGCTCGCTGACCCCGCGGGCGCAAAGCGACTGCTCGCGATGCCCGACAAAGTGGACACCGCCCTCGTACTCGTCGTCACGGGTGACCGAGGACTGTCGGGTCCCTACAACAACGCGTCGCTACGAGCGGGCGAGCGATTGGTAGAGAAACTACAGCGCGAAGGCACTCAAGTGCGCCTCTACTGCGTGGGGAAAAAAGCCGCGGCTTTCTTTCGCTACCGCGGTCTTAGCGTCGAAGAGAACTTCGTTGGCTTCTTGGACCGACCGACGTTCGCCGACGCGCAGGTCATTGCTCGTCATATCGCGGCTCCCTATATAGACGGTGAAGCCCAACAGGTGTTGTTGGTGTCGATGAGGTACCTCTCTGCTGGATCCCAGGCCGTCAACGTGAGTCAACTCTTGCCACTCGTGGTTCCCGAGATGCCCGTCGACGACTCGCCGAAATCGTTAAAGGGTTACACCGAATTCGAACCAGAAGTGGAGAAGTTGCTGTTCTTCCTGGCCCCACGGGCGCTCGAAAGTGAGATCTTCTCGGCACTCTTAGAAGGCGCCGCCGCGTTTCATACCAGTCAGCAGCGTGCGATGGCCGCCGCTACCGACAACGCCGATGAACTCGGCCAGACCTTAACTCGCGTCATGAACCGTGCCCGCCAGGACTCGATCACGACCGAAATCATGGAAATCGTGGGCGGCGCTGAAGCGCTCCGCTCGAGAAAGTGAGAATGAAATGACTATGACTCCTGAAAAGACCAAACTCGAGACAGGACGTGTCGTGGCGATCGCCGGACCGGTGGTGGACGTGGAGTTCCCGCCCCACGCGTTGCCCGAGATCAACCACGCCGTTGAGATGAACATCGAGCTCGACGGTCAGACCATCACGGTCGTCGCTGAAGTAGCCCAACAGATTGGCGAAGGACGCGTTCGCTGCGTGTGCATGAAGCCCACCGACGGTCTCGTGCGTGGCGCCATTGTTCGCCAGAGCGGTAAGGGCATCACGGTGCCCGTGGGTGACGCAGTGCTGGGCCACGTTTTTAACGTGATTGGTGAGTCGCTCGACACCGATGACATTGGTGCCGTCGAGGACCATTGGGAGATCCACCGCAGTGCGCCGGCCTTCGACCAACTCGAGCCGCGCGCGACAATGTTCGAAACCGGTATCAAAGTCGTCGACCTCCTTGCGCCCTACGTTCAAGGTGGCAAGATCGGCCTCTTCGGCGGCGCGGGCGTGGGCAAGACCGTCTTGATCATGGAGATGATCCGTCGTGTCGCCGAGCAGCACGACGGCGTGTCAGTCTTCGCCGGCGTGGGCGAGCGCACGCGTGAAGGAACGGACTTGCTGCTCGAAATGCGCGAGTCGGGCGTGATCGAAAAAACCGCGCTGGTCTATGGCCAGATGGACGAGCCACCTGGGGTGCGCCTTCGCGTGGCCCTGGCCGCACTCACCATGGCCGAGTACTTCCGCGACGTCAAGAACCAGGACGTGTTGTTGTTCATTGACAACATCTTTCGATTCGTACAAGCCGGATCAGAAGTCTCGACGTTGCTCGGGCGCATGCCCTCAGCCGTCGGATACCAACCCACGCTCGCTGACGAGATGGGCGAACTCCAAGAGCGCATCACCTCGACCAGAGGCCACTCGATCACCTCGCTGCAGGCCGTCTACGTCCCCGCGGACGACTACACGGACCCGGCGCCCTTTACGACCTTCACTCACCTTGACGCGACCACTGAGTTGAGTCGCCAGATCGCCGCGCTCGGTATTTACCCGGCCGTTGACCCGTTGACCTCAACGTCGAATATTTTGGCGCCCGAGATTGTCGGCGACCGCCACTACGCGGTCGCTCGCCAAGTCCAACAGATCCTCCAGCGCAACAAGGAACTTCAGGACATCATCGCGATTCTTGGACTCGACGAGCTTTCCGAAGAGGACCGCATTATGGTCACGCGCGCGCGCAAGATTCAGCGATTCTTGTCCCAGCCGATGTTCGTCTCGAAGGTCTTCACGGGCATTGAGGGCATCAACGTGCCGGTGCAAGAGACGATTGAGTCCTTCGAGCATCTCGTCAAGGGCGACCTCGACCACCTTCCCGAGCAGGCGTTCCTTAACGTCGGCGGAGCGTCGGACGTCGAGGCGAAGGCCGCGGAGATGGCCAAGAGCTAATGGCGACGTTGACCGTGGAGATTCTTTCGCCCGAAAAGGCGCTGTGGTCGGGTGAGGCGACGGCTCTTATGGCACGCTCCTCAGAAGGCGACTTCACGATTCTGCCCGAACACGCCGACACTGTGGGCGACATCGTCGCGAGCGTCGTGCGTGTTGAAACCCTCGAGGGCGAGATCGCTTTCGCGGTTCACTCTGGTTACTTCCAGGTGGGCAAGGGAAGTGGCGACGAGGAGACGCTCGCCACGGTGCTCGCTGGCGTCGCGGAACGCACGACGGAGATTGACGTCGTGCGTGCCCAAGCGGCTAAGGATCTAGCCGAAGTGCAACTCGCCGCCGCGACGAAGGGTGAGACGCAGAGCACGATGGAATACCTCGTCGCGCTCGGCGCCCTCGAACGCGCAGAACTGCGACTTCGCGCCGCGACGAAGTAAGGCCTAACGGCCCGACACGTAGTCCAGTAGGTCCTTCTTGTCGTGCTCGAGCTCTTCGACTCGAGCCTTGACGACGTCGCCAATAGAGACGAGACCCACGAGCAGTCCGTTTTCAACGACGGGTACGTGACGAAAACGTCGTTCGGTCATCGTCGTCATCAACTCATTCAGCTCGGTCGACTCAGTGCACACCGAGACGTTTCTACTCATAAGGTCCGAGACCTTTTCCTGAAGTGCGTGTTCGCCGCTAGTCGCCAGGGCTCGGACGACGTCGCGTTCGGAGATGATCCCGACCAGTGGCGGCGTGGCGCCGGTGACGACGAGCGCGCCAATGCCGCGCTCCTTTAGGACCGCGAGAGCGTCGCTGACCGTTCGTTCTTGGGAAATGGTCGCGACCTCGCGGCCCTTGGTTGCTAATAGTTGTGAGACGCGCACCGCGCACCCCCTTCATCAACGCCGTAGCGTAAGAAACCCCCCGGTCTCTAAGGCGGAGGCTACGCCTGGTGCCCCCACAAAGCAACCGACGACAGCGAATTCCTAGAAAGTTCTTACGCTGCCTAGAGACCCGCGGTCGTGAACTCTTGGAGTTTGTCGTGGCGGTGGAACGTTTCAATTGTTCGAATGGTGCCCGAGCGGGAACGAACTACGAGCGATTGCGTGGTGGCGCCAAAGTCGTAGAAGCGAACACCACGCAAAAAGTCGCCGTCGGTGATAGCGGTCGCGGAGAAGAAGCAGTTGTCGCTCGCCACGAGATCGTCGGTCATCAGTACTCTCGTGAAGTCGTACCCGAGGGCTTCGGCTTCTTTTCGCACGTCGTCGTTCTGGGCGTGCAAGACACCTTGAATTTCGCCGCCCAGTCCCTTGAGGGCCGCCGCCGCGATGACGCCTTCGGGCGTGCCGCCAATACCTAAGAGCACGTCGACGCCCGAATTCGGCCAGCCCGTCGCGATGGCTCCAGCGACGTCGCCGTCGGTGATCGAGACCACTCGTGCGCCAGCCTCACGCACTTCGGCGACAAGGTCGACGTGGCGAGGACGATCGAGAATGACGACACCCAACTCCTGCACGGGCTTGCCCAAGCGCTTCGAGAGTTCGGTCAAGTTGTCCGTCGCGGACGCGTTGATATCAACTGATCCGCGTCCTCTCGGACCCACGGCGATCTTCTTCATGTAAAAACACGGACCGGGATTGAACATGGAGCCGCGCTCAGAAAGTGCAATCACCGACACCGCACCGTTTCGACCCATGGCGGTCAACGTGGTTCCGTCCACTGGATCGACGGCGACGTCAACCATTGGGGGACGTCCGTCGCCGATGCGTTCACCGTTGTAGAGCATTGGCGCTTCGTCTTTTTCGCCTTCACCAATGACCACGATGCCGTCCATAGCGACCGCGCCCAAGACAAAGCGCATTGCGTCAACGGCCGCCCCATCCGCCGCGTTCTTATCGCCGCGCCCAGCCCAGCGCGCGGCCGCGATGGCGGCGGCTTCGGTGACACGAATTAACTCGAGAGCAAGGTTGCGATCGGGCCTGGTTGGAGGCAGCACAAGGCCAGCGTACTCGCCACCTTCTTGGGGCTCAAATGACGTCGTGGTCACTTTCCTTGAGCGGCAATACTTGAAGGGTGACGTCTCTCGTAGTGAAGCCCGCTGGTGGACTCAACGGCGAGGTTCGGGCCTACGGGGCAAAGAACGCCGTTCTCAAACAGATGGCTGCCTGTCTGCTCGCGTCGGGCGAACATCATCTGACCAACGTGCCACGAATCAGTGACGTCGGCATCATGTCCGAGCTCTTAGTGGCGCTCGGATGTCGGGTCGACGAGCCCGCACCTCACGAACTGCGCGTGCGCGTGCCCGAGTGCGACCTGATCAACCCAGTCGCGCCCGCGCATCTCTTCGAGGCGATGCGCGCGTCGATCGTCGTTCTGGGTCCGCTGCTCGCGCGCTGTGGTGTCGTCAACATGGCGCTTCCGGGCGGCGACGATTTCGGCCAACGCCCCATCAACTTTCACACTGAGGGACTCAGCGCCATGGGCGCGACGTTCCATAACGACCGCTCGTCGATCCACGCCACGACCAGTTCGCCCAGATTAAGGGCGACGCGCATCACGCTCGAATACCCAAGTCACACCGCGACCGACAATCTCTTAATGGCGTCGGTGTTGGCCGAAGGTCGAACCATCATTGACAACGCCGCGCGTGAACCCGAAGTGGAAGACCTCGGGCGTCAACTCATTGCCATGGGTGCAAACATCGAAGGCCTCGGCACGTCGCTACTTACCATCGACGGCGTCGAGGAACTCAGTCCCGCGCGTCACGAGGTAGTGACCGACCGCGTCGTGAGCGCGACGTATCTAGCCTCTGGCCTTATCACGGGCGGCAGCGTGCGCGTGGTGGACGCTCGTCCCGAGCACATGGTGATGTTGCTGAGAAAACTCCAAGCAATGGGCGCTGAAGTCGACCAAAGCGGCACCGGCGTCGCGGTCAGCGCCCCCGTGCGATTGCACAACGTCGACGTCGCAACCCTGCCGTACCCCGGCGTGGCGACGGACTACAAACCCTTGCTCACGACGATGCTCTGTGTCGCTAACGGCGTGTCGGTCGTTACGGAGAACCTGTTCGTCGGGCGTTTTCGCTACGTCGATGAGTTGGTGCGACTGGGCGCGAACATCACGACCGAAGGTCATCACGCGATGATTCGGGGCGTGGAGCGCCTCATTGGTACGACGGTGCGAGCGAGCGACATACGAGCCGCCGCTGCGCTCACGCTCGCGGGTCTGGTCGCTGAAGGAGAGACGACGGTGACGGGACTTGAGCACTTGGACCGAGGTTACGACGACTTCGTCGGTCGCCTCAGTTCACTTGGTGCCATCATCGAACGGTTCGCGTGATTTCGCGCGAGCCGGCCGTGCTACTTGAAGAGGCTCGACGCGGATCTCGCACGGCCCTCGCGCGACTGTTGACCTACGTCGAATCGGGCGGACCTCAACTGCGCGAAACCGTCACGCTCGCGTACGCCACGCCTGCGCCCTACGTGGTCGGCATAACCGGACCGCCAGGAGCTGGCAAGTCCACGTTGACCGATCTCTTGATTACCGTGGCGCTCGAGCGAGGGCACGTCGGCGACGTCGAGACCTTCGATCAGGTGGGCGTGCTTTGTGTTGATCCCAGTTCGCCCTTCACCGGCGGTGCCATCTTGGGTGATCGCATCCGAATGCAAGACCACGCCACCAATGACCACGTGTTCATTCGATCCATGGCGACGCGCGGGCACCTCGGGGGACTTTCGCTTGCCGTGCCCGACGCGTTGCGCGTTCTCGGCGCCGCGAACTTTCCCTTCGCGTTCGTCGAAACGGTGGGCGTGGGCCAGATGGAAGTGGAGATCGCTTCCGCCGCGGACACCACGCTCGTCGTGGTGAACCCGGGCTGGGGCGACGCAATGCAGGCGAACAAAGCCGGACTATTGGAGGTGGCGGACATTTTCGTCATAAATAAAGCGGATCGACCTGGCGTGCGCGAGACGCGCCGAGACTTAGAACAGATGCTCGATCTCGGAAGGGCACACGGTTGGCGACCACTCATCGTTGAAACGTGCGCGACGAACAGTGAAGGCGCGGTGTCGCTCTTTGAGGCGATTGACGCGCACAGAACGTATCTCGACAAAGAACTCCTCGATGAGGCTCGGCGCACGCGCACGCGCGTCGAGCTCGACAAAGTGGTCAATGCGCTACTTCGTTCACGCGTCGCCGAACTCGCTAGGGGTAACGCTTACGAAGATCAAGTAGACGCGATTCTAAAAGGAACGACTGATCCTTACCACGCCGCCGAGACATTACTCTCAGAGTCATGATTGCTACTTCAGTTGCCTACGCCATCGTCTTCGTCGTCCACATTCTTGCGGCCGTCGCGATTCTCATTGTCTTCGTCACGATGCGCTTCGCCGCGCTGTCGGTAGCGCGCGGCGCTGACGCCGCGACGCAGGCACTTCGCTTTCCTCAACGGCGCAACTGGGCCGCGCGGCTGTTGCACGTGATACCCATTACTGGACTCATCATGTCGCTCAGCGGTAATAGTTCCGTTGCGCTCTCTAAACCTTGGATCGGCGTCGGAATTGTTTGTTACGTGCTCGCCGCGGGACATATGGAGGCGCGAGTGCTGCCTTTAGAACGTGAAGTAGCGGCCACAATCGCTCGCGATGGCACGTCTCCTAAAGCGCAAGGACAAAGGATGGTTCGTTCCGTTGACGTGCTGCTCGGCCTTATCGCAATCGCTTTCATCGCGATGTTGGTGCAGTTCTAATGCTTGATTGCTAAGGGGCGCTGCTGCGAAGTCGCGCGTGTAGATACGCAACACTAGGTACGGAGCGACGGAGCCTTTGGGGCGGCGTCGGGGAGGTTGATCTCGAATTCATCGACCTGGCCGAGTTGGGGCGACGCGATATAGAGTTCGGATGAAACCTCATTGAACAGAGATGAATCGAGGATGACATGAAATTCAGCGGCGTCATGATTGGCACTGAAGATTCGAAGGCTCTTGGCGAGTTCTATTCCAAGATTCTGGGTGAGCCCGGTTTTCAAGAGGGTCCGTGGTACGGGTGGAATACCGGTGCGCAACTAATGATCGGCAACCACAGCGATGTACACGGCAAGAACAGCAATCCCCAACGCGTCATGATCTCAATTGAGGTCGATGATGTTAAGGCGTCGTTCGACCAGATCGCGAAGTTCGGTGCCAAAGTAGTGGCAGAACCGTACAAACCTGAAGCAGACGGTGATTTCTGGCTCGCCACGCTCGAAGACATTGACGGGAACTATATCCAGCTGGCAACGCCCTGGGAGTAGCGCTTTTGGGCGTGATGTCCTAGTTGATGTTGGTAGCGAATCGTTGATTCATTAGAGAAACGACGCGTGACCGACCATGCCCGCAGCGACTGTGGCGTTCGTGACCTCGTCGATGAGGACGAAACTTCCGGTCACTCGATCCTCGCGATAGTCATCGACAACCAACGCGTCTGACGTCACCAGCGTGGCTAGTCCTATCTCATTGGTGGCAAGAGACGTCGCGTCAATAATCGCGAGTGATCCGATGTCGATGAGACCCTTGATGGCCTGCACCCGCACCGGCGTTGACTTGGTCGTGTGCTTCAAGCGAAGCCGTTGACCCGTGACGCTAAAGGGCTTGTCACCGAACCAACAGATGGTGGCTTCGAACTCCTTGGTCACCGTGGGCAGGGGAGCGGTCGCGATGACGTCACCACGTCCGGCGTCGGTTTCATCAGCGAGGTCGAGGTCGGCCGCGAGACCAACGGTCGCTTCGAGGCGCGCGTCGCCCCCGAAGTTGATGCCGGTAATCGTGGTTTCGACGTTGGCGGGTAAGAGTGTGACTCGATCGCCGACTTTGAAAGCTTCGCCCGATACCATCCCCGCGTAGGTACGTCCGCCGCCGGGTTGGCGAAGAACCCATTGGATCGGTAGGCGGGCGCCTTGGGCGACCCCCCACGAACCAGCCTCGGAAGCTTCGAGCGCTTCGAGCAGTGACGGACCGTCGTACCACGGGGTGTTGGTGGAGTTTCCGACCACGTTGTCTCCGAGCAATGCCGAGACCGGAATGGCGATCGTTGACGTGAATCCCAACTCATCAGAGATCGTCTTAATCTGTTCAACGACACGCGCGAAGGCGAGCTCGGACCAATCGACCGTGTCCATCTTGTTCACCGCGACGATGATCGAGCGAACGCCGAGCAACGCCGCGATACACAGGTGGCGACGAGTCTGTTCCTTCAAACCTGAGGCGACGTCGAGTGCGACCAGGGCGAGGTCAGCCGTTGAAGCACCGGTGGCCATATTTCTCGTGTACTGCACGTGGCCGGGGCAGTCCGCGATGATGAACTTGCGCGTGGGCGTCGTCGCGTACCGGTACGCGACGTCGATTGTGATGCCCTGCTCGCGCTCGGCGCGAAGTCCATCGGTGACAAAGCTGAGGTCGAGGTCACCAATACCGCGCTTCTCCGACGCGGCCGCGACGGCATCGAGCTGATCGTCGAAGAGTTGACGAGTATCGACGAGTAGGCGCCCGATCAGCGTCGACTTCCCGTCGTCGACGGATCCAATCGTCGCGAGGCGCAGTAAATCCTTCTTCACGAGTTCCATTTAGAAGTAACCCTCGCGTTTGCGATCTTCCATCGCCGTTTCGGAGAACTTGTCGTCGCCACGTGTCGCGCCGCGTTCGGACACGTTGGCGATAGCAACCTCATTAACGATCGCTTCTATCGTGTCGGCGCTTGAGAGGACCGCGCCCGTGCAGTTGGCGTCACCGACAGTGCGAAAGCGCACCATCTGGCGAATCACCTCTTCGTTCGCTTGTGGTTCGACAAACTCGCCAACCGCGAGCCACATGCCGTCGCGCAGCACGACGTCACGCTCGTGGGCGTAGTAGATCGAGGGGAGATCCATCTTCTCTCGGGCGATGTACTGCCACACGTCGAGTTCCGTCCAGTCCGACAGTGGGAACGCTCGCACGTGTTCGCCGGGATTGACCTTGCCCTGGTAGAGCTGCCACAGTTCCGGTCGTTGTTGGCGTGGGTCCCACTGGCCAAAGGCGTCGCGAAAACTCAAAATCCGCTCTTTCGCTCGCGCCTTGTCTTCGTCACGTCGAGCGCCGCCAAAGGCGGCGTCAAAGGAGTTGTCCGTGATGGCGTCGAGCAGGGTCACGGTCTGTAGGCGATTGCGTGAACCAAGCGGACCAGGATCGACGACTCTGCCCTGATCAATGGAGTCTTGAACTTTTGCGACGATGAGTCTCGCGCCGGCGGCTACGACGGCACGATCGCGGAATTCGAGCACTTCTGTGAAGTTTTGACCCGTGTCGATGTGCAGGACAGGAAAGGGGAGTTGTTGGGGTGCAAAGGCCTTGGCGGCCAAGCGCAAGAGCACAGCTGAATCCTTGCCCCCTGAGAACAAGAGCACGGGCCGCTCACACTCAGCGACGACTTCTCGAAGGATAAAGAGGGCGTGGGACTCAAGAATGTCCAAGTGGTCGGTAGCGTGGGGGGTCGGCAAGGTCGTGGTCATGATTTTGGAGGCTTCATTGTATTCTAGTAATGCACTAGAGAAATTAGGCTCGGCTAAGAATGTCAGTAATTACACCAACTTCCGCGCTACTTGACGAACTCGAAGTCGTTAACGAGCGGTTTGAACGCGCGACGCCACTTGAGATCTTACGTTGGACCTTTGAGCGCTTCAACGACGACGTGGCGATGGCCTGTTCCTTTGAAGACGTCGCGCTCTTACACATGGTGCACGAGCTTCGTCCCCTAACTGAGATCATCTTTCTTGACACTGGCGGACACTTTCCTGAGACTCTCGAATTCGCAGGTCGACTCGAGAACGAGTGGTCACTCAATATGACACGAACGATTCCTGGTCCCGACGCGCGGGCGTGGCCTTGTGGCAGCGCGAAGTGTTGCGAGCTTCGAAAGGTGGAACCGTTGGGTCGTGCCGTGGCGTCAAGGGCGGCCTGGATTACGTCCGTGAAGCGCGTCGATGCTCCTACCAGGGCAGCCATGAAAACCCTGATGTGGGATGAGAAATTCAGTCTCGTGAAGGTGAATCCCCTCGCTACCTGGAGCGACGACGACGTGGCGTACTACCTTACGCAGCACGACCTTCCAGAGCATCCACTGTGGGCCAAGGGCTACGCGTCGATCGGCTGCGCGGCGATGACGCTCAAGCCCCAAGTCGGTGGGGATCGAAGGTCCGGACGTTGGGTAGGACTCGACAAGGATGAGTGCGGGCTACACGAAGCCTAACTATCCACCAAAAAACAGATATCACCTGTAAATTTGTCGCAATGTCATCGCGACGCCTCCTGGAGCAAGACGAATGCTCCTAATAGTTCTCGCACTTTTTTGGGTGGCGTTACTAGTTCCGATCGTGGTTCGCCGGCTGCGCGACGGTGGCACCGAGAAGTCGATTCAGTCGTTTCACGCCGAGCACGAGGTTCTTAGTCGCCAGGACTACGCGGTGGTTCCCGCGCATCGCCTCAACCAACCTGATCAGCTCGCCCTTAACGACGAAATGGTCGAGCGTCGACCCCGTTTGACGGTTGTGCACGCCGACGACACCTTTGGATCACTCGAGTCAAGGTCGTCGTGGGATGAGTGGAGCGAAGACTACGAGTACGACGCGCGCTCGTCGAATGGGCCAAGGACCAACCGTTACGCCCAGGCCTACTCGTCTCGTCCCCGTGAGCCACTGTCGACACCGAGGTACGAAGCATCAATCCGTAGTCGCAACATGAAGGCGCAGCGTCGGATGTTCTTCACGCGACTTCTCCTCAGCGCTCTCGTGATTTCGATGATCGCGTTCGTCTCTGGTTACGGCCTGCTCGTCGACGTCGCGGCGTTGGCGTGGCTCGGCGTCGTCGCGTACATCGCACTCGCCCTTTACGCTGTCAGCCAGGGTTACCTCAACGATTCGTCGCTGCCATTGCGTCTACCTCGACGCCGTGAGATGGCGACGATTGCACCTCTCTACAGTGAGTACGACGATCACTACGCTCCCCAGTATGAGGAGGAGTTTTCGTCGGAGTTTTACCAGCCGGAGACGGAAGATCAGTGGCGCCGTGAGTCTCAGCGCCGTAGTGCCCTGGGCTAAAGTAGTTACCTCTTCGGGGGTGTAGCTCAATTGGTAGAGCGCTACGTTCGCAATGTAGAGGCAGTGGGTTCGAATCCCATCACCTCCACCAGATGAGATAACCCCATTGGCTAGACCACGCGTATGAAATTGTGGTCTGGGTTTGGGTCAAGGTCAAGAAGTCGCTTTATTCACAACGATCCAGGTCCTCGGTTTCGAGAAGGAAGCCCGATCGCGATGAGTCTTTAGCTCCCGTAACGTCTAGACGCGGCACTGCTTGCAGATCGAGTTCATCTACGTGCCTCATGAATCTTGTCAACATGGCGTCTGGCGTGGCGGGGGTGTACCTTCAGTCAAGGACCGAGAGGCTCCTTGCATCGTCCGAGAAGAGCGAAGACATGCCCTGGGGTCACTGTAGAAACGATGAGGTGCATCGATGAGCGAAATTCCCGACGAACTTGGCGATCAGATCGCCGAACCACCTAATTCTCCTCAAAGCGGTGACAACGACACAGATACGTCCCCAGCTAAAGGGCGACGTAGACGACGTTCACATGACGATGAACAAGGGTATCGTCACACCCGCACGTCTGCTGCGTGGGTCGCGGTGGCGGTGGCGATTCTCTTTGGCGTGGCGCTGATCGATTTCATTGTTCAGAACACGCGCCACGTGAAGATCGAATTCTTCGCCGTAAGTGGCCACATACCAGTTGCGGTTGCGCTCTTAGCGGCGGCGTTGTCGGGCGCCATTGTGGTGGTTGCCATTGGCATCGGGCGCGTCGCGCAACTTCGAGTGAACATGCGACGTCAACGACGTCACGCAAAGGACGTGATCAGCGACGTAGAAAGAGACGAGTCGCGCTCCGTCGCTGAAGAAGGCGATGAGTCTCGTCGTTCTTGACGCTCCACGTGCTTCAATCGAATCATTAACTGCAATTTTGAAAGCGCGTGCGTGCGCTTGTGAACGATTGTGTGCAGTAAGAGTGGGTGGATTCAAGGAGTAAACGCAACACTTGGTGATTCGGCATTACGACGGATAATACGGGCGAAGAGCCACTGTCGCTTATCTTGACGGACCTCAATCTTCTCGATATCTCTGGTGAGGACCCCATACGAACTTTGCAAAATGATCTCGCTGGTGTCAATCCGCCGAGAGTCGTGCCGAGTGCTGACGCGACGTCAGAGAGAATTGAACGTCTGGGTTCCTTTGGCGTATTCGCGTATCTCACGAAACCGTACGACATCAGCCAACTTCTTGAGGTCATTGATGCGCATTGCCCGACCCTCGAGACCGGTTTGGCGGGCAATCAACTCAGAGTTGCGGTGACCCAAGTTTTCGAAGTTCCGGCTCGTTCTCACGTCGACTGACTTCGGGTCATGAGCGATTCATCGATTTCACCAGATGAGCACGGACACTAGCGACGCACCCCAAACCTAGTTTGTACCTGATAGAAGGTCCTATAAAGTCAACTCTCAATAGTGAAATAGATAACGATTACTGATTAGTAATCTATCCAAAAACACTTCATTCCTCATACGAGCAGCGACTTCAGTCATCCCGTGGCTAAAGAATGCTTGAAACATCTAGAGGTTCCGCACCTGTTCTAAGTCGCACGTAAATGATAATGGTCGTAAAAAACATCACCAATGTGTATGATTAGCCACAGGACACCGGTTTTCAACATCTTCGACGCTGAACTTAATTCGGTCCCGAGAGCGACGTGAGTAATGCGAATGATTCCCACTGCAAAGAATTCTTCTGCAATTCGTCTCAACTTTTGGAAGTCTCGGGGGCTCCATCGTCGTCCCAGAAGCGTTTCTGGAACTCGCGTTGGGTTCGGGGCGCTTGGCGTTGGAGCGCTCAGTTTCATCACGCTCTTCGCCTTTGGCGGCGGCACCGCAGTAGCGGCGACGGCGCTCAACTTGGGTGCCGCGACAACGTACGCGGTCGTAGCTGGCTCGACAATAACTAACACGGGATCGTCCGTGATTACCGGCAACGTCGGCCTTTCACCGGGCACCTCAATTACTGGTTTTCCGCCGGGCACTGTGTCGGGTACGACTGACGCTGCTGACGCAACGTCACTGGCCGCTCAAAACGCAGCCACTGCTGCCTACCTGGTCGCCGCGGGTGAGACTCCATTCGCGACGGTCGCCGCCGGAACCCTGGGTGGATTGACCTTGACGCCAGGTACGTACCAGTCAGCGAGTTCACTCGACTTGACGGGCACCCTGACACTTAACGGTGGCGGCGACCCGAACGCGGTCTTCATTTTCCAGAGCGGTTCGACGTTAACGACGGCGACGGGCAGCACGGTACTTCTTACGGGCGGAACGCAGGCGTGCAACGTCTTCTGGCAAGTTGGAAGTTCTGCGACACTCGGCACGACGACGGCGTTCAACGGCACGATTCTCGCTCAGATTTCGGCGACCTTGGACACCGGGGCAACCGTGAATGGTCGCGTGCTTGCTCAAACTGGAGCCGTCACGCTTAATGGCAACACGATCACGGTTCCGACGTGTCTCACCCCTCCAACGACGACGACCACGACGGCCACGACCACCACGATTCCTTCAACGACGACCACCACGATTCCTTCAACGACAACTACCACGATTCCTTCAACGACAACCACCACGATTCCTTCAACTACAACCACCACGGCTCCCGTAACGACTACGACCACGGCTCCCGTAACGACAACGACGTTGCCAGTTACGACGACCACGGCCACGGTTGTCCCAGTAGGGGCACCGGGGACTGGTCAAGGTGGAACAGCGGGTCCTGGAACGCCGTTTGGTCTGATTGGCCTTGGTGCGCTCGCAGTTGCTGCCGGTGCGGCGTCGGTCGCGGTTCGTTCTCGTAGCCAACGTGGCCGCGGAACTTCCGGTGACCACACAAGTGGGTCGTAATAGTTACGCACGTCGCCAATGGTTTTGGTGGAGTACTGCTGCACTAGCTCTTGCGGTTGGGGTTGTTTCCTTCGTTGCCTTACTGCCAACGAAGGATCCAACCGTGGTGGTTATAGCTAAGGCGCCGGTAGAAACAACGGCAGTAAAGGTCGCGGCCTTTCCGGTCATCCCGCATTCTCGACCGGTGAGGCTGACGATCCCAGCAATTGGCATTACTTCGTACGTCGGTCGACTCGGCCTCCAAGCAAACGGCCAAGTTCAAGTGCCGACGAGTACGCACGTGGTGGATTGGTACATCGACGGACCGACGCCGGGCCAAAAGGGATCCGCCGTCATCTTGGGTCACGTTGATTCGTATCTCGGTCCCGGCGTGTTTTTTAATCTGAAGTTGCTGAAGGCCGGCGACACCATCACGCTTGTACTGGCCGACGGTGCGGTCACACGCTTCGCCGTCACGAAGGTTGTGCAGTACTCCAAGACGGGCTTTCCCGATCGATTGGTCTACGGCTCGAACGGCACGCGGTCGCTGCAGCTCGTCACGTGTGGGGGAACATTTAATCACGCGACGGGAAGTTACGAGTCCAACGTCGTGGTCTTTAGCCATCTGGTGAGCGTTACATTACCGAAGAGGTAGCAACCGCGCGTCTATTTAACGCAATCTACTATTGCGAGCACTTCCATGGAAGAGCCCGACCTCGACGACGCGCGAAAGCGCTATCACTTCGCGTTAGCGCCTGAGGACTTCGAACGATTGCCGTTCTACTCCGCGCTGATTCGAGAACTTGAACACGACGATCTCGCGCTCGAACTTCTCGCGAGCGTTCGCGCCGAACAACGTAATCCCATGCTCATCTTGGCGACCCTGCAACTTGCGGCGCTTTGTGGCCATCGCGTCCTTGGACGTATCTATGACGCGGCGCGCCACGGTCTGCTCGACGATCCAGAAGAATCGGCACGCGACGTACTTGCAGTGCTGCACGAGTCACCGGATCTAGTGCGAGATGAACTGTGGCGATCGACGCAGACCAACGAGCCTGGGCGAAGTGCCGTATTGCGGGCCGTCATAAGAGACATCGTGCCCGACGTGCCGGGGATCATCGACGTCATCGAAGTAGGCACGTCCGCCGGCATCAATCTGCGCTTTGACCAGTTCTCCGTGCGAGCGCTCGACGACGGCCAACCTTTGACGTTGATCTGTGACGATCTCTCACCGATTGATCGTGCAACGCCACTACCGATAGTGAG
>Ga0208715_1000007_pt1 | contig 115951 bp, 120 predicted proteins | sample NGESurshal092012_3_FD_184473 | JGI IMG/M metagenome (GOLD analysis project Ga0208715, IMG submission 184473) | Arctic peat soil microbial communities from Barrow, Alaska - NGEE Surface sample 210 shallow-092012 (SPAdes) | ecosystem: Environmental > Terrestrial > Soil > Wetlands > Peat ... | reverse complement strand
GCCAAGAGCAGCCGCCACGTTGCCATTCAAGACCAGGTAGACCAAGTTATTCGTAATGGTCGAACCACCATCGCTCACCGGCGGCGTCCAACTCAAGAGTTCTTGGCTATCTGTTCCACCGACTGACGAACTGGACTGCCACGCCGAACCAGTAAGGCCGGTCGGAGCGGCGGCAAACGTCGCGCCACTCGTCGCGTAGGCCTCACCAGAGTCAGCCGAAACGCCGACGTTAGAGACGGCGGTGACTTCGAAGTAGAAGGTACCCGAGCTCGCGACAGGAACTGTCGCGGTGCCAACGGCGCCGACTGACTGGACGAGTACTTCGCCCTCCGAGGTCGTGCCTTGGTAGACGTTGTAGCCCGCAATAACGCCACCTTCGGTGTGAGCACCAGTGACTTGAGTCCACGTCAATGTGGCAGTTCCGCCAGCAATTGAAACGTGGAGGTGTGTAGGAGCGTCAGGCACGGTCACGGCAGGAGTGCCGGACACCGCAACTGAAGCAACACTGTTACCCGAAATGTTCGTTGCCTTCACCGCTACTGAGTACGCGACGCCATTGGTCAAGCCAGTGATCTGACAAGTGTTTGGCAAGTCCGTAGCCACAGTGTTGGTGCAGGTACCGGCGGTGACGCCGGCCGCCGTGATCGCGGCTGCCGTGTACGTAAGAATGTCCGATCCACCAGTAACTGTCGGCGGGGTCCACGTCACTTTAAGTGCCGTGTTATTCGAAACGGCCGCGACGCCAGTAGGCGCACCGGGAACACTCGCCAGTGTTGTGGCGAATACTTCAAGTGAGTTAGGAGAAGATCCCTGAGGGCTCACGGCTGCAACATCGAAGAAGTACGTGGTCTTGGCGTTCAAGCCAGTAACCAAGTAACTGTTACCACTGGTGTTGTTGCCAATCGGTGCTGCATTTACGGGAGTCGCCGACTCGCCGCCAGCTGTCGTTCCCTCGTAGACGTTAAATCCACTGGTGGCAGAAGTCTCACTGTTCCAGGTCAGCAGTAGGTTCGACCCACCACTAACTACCGAGACCGCGAGACCTGAAGGCGCGAGCGGTGCCACACCAGGTGTGATTGAAACGTTCGAAGCAAGGGCGCCCTGTGATTCACCAACGCCATTGACCGCGGTCACCACGAAGTAGTAGGCCGTGCCGTTCGTAAGTCCTGTCACGGTGTACGTCAAGCCCGTGATGAGATTGGCCGCAGAGAACGCGCCCAATGCGGTGCAGTCGTTACCGTTTGCGGGTACGTAGACGGCCGCACCAACTGTAAACGTGCCACAGAGGGGCGGAGTAGAGCCATTCATGCCACCGTTCGCGTTCAGCCACGAGGTTCCGGGCACGGTCGCCGTGCCGTTTAGTGCCGTGACGAATGGGTCAATCAACGTTGTGGACGCCGGAGCTTGCGTGGTTACGTACACGTTGTAGCCAAGAATCGCTGATCCGTTGGTCTTGGCTGGCGCAGTCCACGTCACTACCGCACTCGTGTTGCCCGCAGCGACGGTCGCGGCAGGAGCAGACGTAATGCCTGCTGGAGTGTTCGTCACCTCTGCCGACGCGACTGAAAGACCGTAGGAGTTGACGGCCTTCACCACGAAGAAATAAGGAGTGCCGTCGGTCAAAAGAGTTACGTTGACCGCCGTACCAGTGATTGGAACCGCACCGTTGAGCGGAGTCGTTGACTCGGCACCGGTGGCCGTTCCTTGGTAGACGTTGTACCCCAACGCTGCAGAAGCGTTGTTGGCACCGGACTCCGACGCGGCCCATGAAATATTGATCGTCGCGTCCCCAACGCCCGATGTGTCGAGGCCTGAGGCCGCTACGACAGCAGTGGGCGCCGCAGGCGGCGTCGTCAAACCGGCGGTAGCACCGGCTGTGCTCGCTAGAGCCAGCGGTAACGCTGCGGCAACTAGCAAGGCGCCAGCAGCAACTGCCTTGACCGTGTGTTGAGAAATCCGTCGCAAAGTATTCATTAAGAATCCTTTCTTCGAAGCGGCACTTGTGTTCACTTCACTCCATTCACAGGGGCCGATCAATCGACCTTTTTATCTTGAGGTACCGCGGTACAGCAGAGAACTAACGAGAGGCAGACGTCTCGTGACATGTCACGTCCGTTACCTCAAAAGCAAGTATAGAGAGGTCCGTAAGGAGAACGCGAATACCACTTTGGCTTATTCATGAGAAACCACTTTAGGGAATTTCTCAACGATTAAATTCAAAAACCCTGATAAATTGGCATAAATTCTTTGACTACGCTAAATCCTTTGATAACAGTGGTGTTACATCAATAATCGTCACGAATTTGTAACTCGTACTTTTGCGCAATTTGGCGCAGTTCCTCTGGATAGTTATCAGTGCTTTTCATGATCTATTTGCGTGCAAAGTTCTTCCAATTTCCTCCACAAAAGCGTACTAATTTGTGACGCTTCGCACTAGAGATGACAATGCATTGAAAGGGTTCAAGAGCACGTGGCGAGAGTAAAAAGTAGTCACGATCTCAACGAAACGAGTAGGCCACATCGTGGAACCTTGGTGAATGCTTTCTCTGTGGTCGCACCCTGTGACGGATCATTGGAAGAAAACGTAGGTGCGTAATTGCGTGCAACGATAAGGGATCGCGGCACGAAACGCGTTCCTTACGCAATCGCGCAGCGATTGGGTCCCAGTTCGATTTCGGCGGCGTCCAAAGGTAAGGGCACCTCGCCCTCGTTAATGAGGACGATTTTCTTGTAGTTTGGCGGGCGGTCCTTCACGTTGGCAACCGCCCACTCGACAAAATCTGATTCGCTTAAGGCAAGTGCGGGAAGGGTTGTACGCAACTCCCCAAGGGGCCTAGCAACAAAAGTACCAACGTGCACCTCAACCGAGGTTCCGTAGTGCGCGGGAAAGACCATGACCGAGTCGCCAAGCGGTAACACGCGCTCGTGCAGGCTCCTATAAAGACTGTGGGCAAAGGATTCAGCCTGATCAGCGAGGTCAGGACGCCCGACACTCTCTAGAAAAAGGGTATCGCCAGTAAATATTGCTTGGTCGCCGAGCTGATAAAGCGTTGAGCCCTCCGTGTGACCAGGCACACTCACGGCAGCGACGGTGAGCCCCACGCCAGGAGCTAATTCAATGGTGAGTCCGTCGACCAAAGGCTCGAAATCGTAGACAAAGGCATCGAAGGGACTCAGTCGTAGGGTCGCGCCCGTCGCGGCAACCAACGCACGAGCCCCACTGAGATGATCGGCGTGAAGGTGGGTGTCGAGCACGTCGGTGACGCGCCAACCGTGCAAAGAGGTGACGTCGAGGTACCGATCGACGTCGAGCGAGGGATCGATGACGATCGCGCGGTTCCCCGCACCGATCACGTAGGAGAGGCATCCTTTACCACGACGACGCAACTGCACGACCGTCGCATTAGAAAACTGCGTTTCCACAGTGTCGTACGTTGTGGCCCACGCGCCCATTCCCCCGTCAAGCACACGACTCGAAATGCCGTGTGCGCGAAGAATCTCCGCTCCCTCTGCGGCACGCGTTCCCTTGGCGCAGATCGTCACCACGTGGTGGTTCCGAGGCACTTCGTCGACGCGACTATCTAATTCACCGAGAGGAATATTGATAGCTCCTGGAATCTTCCAGTCGGCGAACTCGTCTTGTTCACGTACGTCGATGAGCACTAATTTCGCGTCGGTGTCAAGTAGTTGTACGAGTTCGTCCGTCGAAAGATGTGTTGCCACGACGTCATTTCTCATGCGACGAAGTCTACGAGTAGATTCAAAAATGAGCTCGCAAAGACCACGCGTATCGATAGGAAAAGGTGCATTAAGCAATGACGGTGAGTGAAGTCAGTCCAAGTCAAGCCCTCGAACTTCTCGACGGCGACGCCGTTCTTCTCGACGTGCGTCAAGAGAACGAGTGGGACGCCGGCCACGCTCCGATGGCGTCGCTGATTCCTTTGAGTGAGCTGGCGGACCACCTCGACGAACTGCCACGCGATCGACTGATCATCTGCACGTGTCGCTCAGGAGGTCGCTCACTTCGAGCCGCGACGTTCCTTAAGGAAAACGGCTTTGACGTCGTGAACCTCACGGGAGGAATGATCGCGTGGTTCGCCGAGGATCTGCCCTTTGAAAGCGAAATCGGCGACGCTTCAATTGACTAGACGTCGCTCGAGGCGATGGCAGTCCCAACGGGATTTGAACCCGTGTCTCCACCTTGAGAGGGTGATGTCCTAGGCCACTAGACGATGGGACCATGAAAGAGTCAACAGTGCTATTACCTCATTCGCTCGGGGGCAAGGACTCGAACCCTGAATAACTGGACCAGAACCAGTTGTGTTGCCAATTACACCACCCCCGAAGGGCTCGGCAATCCTACCCGAGCCAACTTCTTAGTTGCCGGACGGGACCTTAACGTTGCTCACCGTTGTCGTCCACGAACTGAGTCGTCCGTAGCCAACGACACGACCCACACCGACCTCGAGCGTCTCTTTGAGGTAGTAACGCCACAACGAGTCTTTGCTCGCGGGTGATTTGGAGACCGGCGACGGATACGCAGTGAGTCCCTGGGCACTCGAGATGGCCATCGCTCGATACTCGTGAAAGGGATCAGTCACGGTGATGACCGTCTTGATGTGACGCGATCGCAAGTTTTTGATTACTGACGTCACGTTCTGCCACGTGTCAGTCCCGCTTCCCTTCAAGATCGCCGACGACGCGACGCCGTGATGTTCTAAGTACGTTGCCGAGACGCCCGCCTCGGTGTAGACGTCGCCCGGTCGATTCCCACCGGTCACCACTAGCCACGTAGCTCGACCCTCGTGGTAAAGGGTCAACGCCTGGTTGAGTCGGGCCGCCAACTCTGGCGACGGCGTGCCGTTGTTTTCGGCGGTGCCAAAGACGAGAATCGCCTGGGCCGAGGCGCTGGAGTGCTCGTGTCCGCGCTGCCAAATCTGCACGAAGGTCACGGCGAAATAAAGAATGATCACCGTAAGCAGCAAACTCATGACGCGAATGATCAACTTGATGGGACCAAAGATCACGCGCACCTCGACAGCGCCGTGCGCAGGCGCTGAATCGTCTTCTTTCTTCCCAAGAACTCGAGGGACTCAAAGAGCGGCGGTCCAACTAGCGAGCCAGTAACGGCGCAACGTATCGGCGCTTGCGCCTTTCGAAGTACGAGCCCTAACGCTTCGCCAATTTCCACGGTCGCCTCGTGCAAGGTTGTCGCGTCCCACGCCAGAAGAAGTTCGAAGCGACGAATCGCTGCACTGAGAAGTGACTGACCAACTGGATCGTTGGCGATGACCTTGGCGAAACTCGCTTCGTCAACACTCGGCTCGTCAAGAAAAAAGAACTCGACCATCGCGGGAATCTCACCGAGCGTCGCGACACGTTCTTGCACGAGTGGAGCCACGCGCTTGAACAGCGCGGCGTTGAACTGATCTTCTCGCCACGGGGGCTCTCGGTCGGCGGGTCGCCAGGCGCTCTTCCACGGACGCACCCACGGCTCACTAGCAAGTAGAAACTCATCGGCACTTAACGCGCGTACGTACTCACCGTTCATGTGGGTCAATTTCTTCACGTCGAAGAACGCCGGCGAGTGCGACACGTCCTCGAGTCGGAACTGTTCAATTAGCGTCGATAGAGGGACGATCTCCACGTCGCCGCGTGGGCTCCAGCCAAGCAGCGCCAGATAGTTCACGAAGGCGCTCGCGAGATAACCCTGGTCGCGATAGAACTCCGTCGCCACAGGATCCCTACGCTTGGAAAGCTTCTTGCGTTGTTCGTTCACGAGTAACGGCAGATGCGCGTACAGCGCCAGCGACACTTGCTCACCGGTCACGCGATTCAACGCGTCCCACAACATCATCTGTTTGGGGGCGTTCGCGAGATGCTCCTCACCACGAATGACGTGCGTGATCCGATCATGACGATCGTCGACGACGTTCGCGAGCGCGTAGAGCACGACGCCCGAAGACTTCACGACGACGAAGTCGTCGAGGAGGTCGTTCGCAAACTCGACATCACCACGAATGAGGTCACGGACAATCGTGACGCCGCTTTGCGGCGTGCGAAAACGTAGCGCCGTGATCTCCGTGCGCTCGAGTCCGCGATCGCGACAGAATCCGTCGTAGCCGGGTGGTGCACCCGCGCCCTTACGCGCGTCGAGCGCCGAGGACGTGCAGTCGCAGTAATAGAGGTAGCCACTTCTTCGAAGCAACTGTGCGGCACTGTCGTGCGCGGCGAAGTTGTCACTCTGGCGATACGGCCCTTCGTCGAGATCGAGTCCGAGCCACGCCATCGCCGAGGTGATGCCCCCGGCCCACTCTTCACGGTTGCGATCGGCGTCGGTGTCTTCGATGCGCAAGATGAAGACGCCCTTAGGGTCCTGGCGCGCCACGAACCAGTTGAAGAGTGCGGACCGGGCCGAGCCCACGTGAAAGTAACCCGTGGGTGAGGGGGCAAATCGGACCCGTGGTCCGCTCATTGACTACTCCTCTATCGAAATGGCGCCGTTGGGACAACTCGCGACGGCCCGGCGAAGACGTTCGTCGAACTCGGGGCCGGGATTCTCGTTCAAGACGTAAAGAAATCCATCGTCACGAACTTCGAAGACCTCCGGGGCGATGCTCATGCACACGGCGTTCGACGTACAGAGATCAAAATCGACACTAACTTTCACGGACCCTCCTTTTCACTCATCGTAGTTGAGACGCTTTCGCGGGAGCCTTTCGGCGTTTGGCGCCGTTGCCTATGCTCTCTGATTGACAGAGGACGGTTATGGAACAGCGCTCGCTCGGTTCGTTGAAGGTGACAGAAGTTGGTATTGGCTGCAACAACTTTGGATCGCGCCTCGATCAAGTAGGAGCCACCAAGGTGGTGCACGGCGCGCTCGACGCGGGCGTCAACTTCTTTGATACCGCCGACGTCTACGGCTCTACGAAGTCCGAAATCTTCCTAGGCGAAGCACTGGGCGCTCGACGAAAGGAAGTCGTCGTTGCCACGAAATTCGGAATGCCCATCGACGACCAGCATTTCGGAGCGAACCCTGCCTACGTGCACGCGGCCTGTGAAGACTCGCTGCGCCGACTCAACACCGACTACATCGATCTCTACCAGTTGCACTACCCCGACGCGGCCGTGCCCATCGTCGAGACGCTCGGCGCATTGGGCGAACTCGTGAGTGCCGGCAAGGTGCGAGAGATTGGATGTTCGAACTTCACCGTCGCTCAACTCAAAGAGGCCGCCGCGGCGGCTGGCGAAGGGCCCAGCTTCGTCTCGATCCAAAATCAGTATTCACTGCTCGATCGCAGTCCTGAGCGCGACGGCGTGCTCGCGGCGTGCGACGAACTCGGACTTAGCTTTTTACCCTTTTACCCACTCGCCAACGGACTTCTCACCGGCAAGATCCGCCCGGGTGAGCCCCTCCCCGAGGGGACGCGATTGTCGCTCATGGCCCCCGAGCGAACGGTGCATTGGTTGAGTGACGAATTTCAACAGCGCGTCACCGATCTACTCAACTACGCCGACAGCATTGACGTGCCAATCCTCACCCTGGCGTTCTCGTGGCTACTAAGTCATCCACGGGTCACGTCGGTCATTGCGGGCGCAAGTACACCCGAGCAGATTCGCGCCAACGTCGCGGCGGTGTCGTCACTCAGTGCTGCGCACCTTGACACGTTGAATCAACTAACCACCTAGACGCCTTAGGACGCCTTGACAACGGCGACCAGCTTGGTCAAGGTGTCTTTCGCGTCGCCAAAGACAAGAAGGGTCTTTGGGTTATAGAGCAACTCGTTGTCGATACCAGCAAATCCTGGGCGCATCGAACGCTTCATGAACACCACGTTCTCGGCGAGATCGGCGTGAATGATCGGCATACCGTAGATCGGTGAGGTCGGGTCGTTCACGGCGGCTGGATTCACCGTGTCGTTCGCGCCAACGACGATGGCGATGTCGGCGGTCTGGAGTTCAGAGTTCGCTTCGTCCATCTCGAGGAGATCCTCGTAGGGCACGTTCGCTTCAGCCAGCAGCACGTTCATGTGACCGGGCATCCGTCCGGCGACGGGGTGAATGGCGTAAAAGACCTCGATACCTTTGCCCTCGAGTACTTCAGCCAACTCACGCAACACGTGTTGGGCCTGAGCGACGGCGAGCCCGTACCCAGGGATAATGACGACTTTGCTGGCAAAACTGAGGAGCACGCCAACGTCTTCCGGCGAGCCAGATCGAACGCTTCGTGTGTCGGTGCCACTCGCGCCACTGGCCGTAATCACCGAGCCAAAGGCCGAGAAGAGCACGTTCGACAGACTGCGACCCATCGCCTTACTCATGAGACGCGTGAGCAAGATTCCCGACGCGCCCACTAGTGTTCCCGCCACGATCAAGAGGTTCGATCCGAGCGTGAAACCCGACGCCGCCACCGCGAGACCGGTGAAGGCGTTGAGAAGTGATATCAAGACCGGTACGTCGGCGCCGCCGATCGGCAACACGAAGGCGATGCCCAAGATAAAAGAAACGATCAACAAGATCCACAGCAACATTGTCGAGCCCTGCACGAGAATCGTGACGATCAGCCCGAGTGCAGCCACGCCAACTATCGCGTTGATGATCTGCTGACCGGGATAGGTCACGGGTCGTCCGGTCATTAGCTCTTGCAACTTCGCGAACGCGATCGCGGACCCCGAGAAGGACACCGTGCCAATCAAGACACCTAAGAGCACTTCGAGCGTGACGTACGTCGCGGGGTTGGTGGACTTGATGTGGACGAACTCCGTGATCGAGACCAACGACGCGGCGCCGCCGCCCACGCCGTTGAAGATCGCGACTAGTTGCGGCATCGCGGTCATCTGCACGAAGCGCGCCGTCGGCACCGCCACGATGACGCCGATAAACATAGCGAGCAGTATGAGGTTCACGTGGTGCAATGCGTGTCCGTCGACGTACTTAAAGAACGTCGCCACGACGGCAACCAACATGCCAAAGGCCGCCAGGCCGTTGCCCATCCGAGCTCGCTTAGGACTACCGAGTCCCTTGAGGGCCAGCACGAACGTCGTCGCGGAAAACAGGTACAAAAGGTCAATCAGCGTTCCGCGACTCACTTAGCAACCTCATCGGTCTTCGCCTTGGCTTGCGGCTTTCGGCCCTTGAACATCTCGAGCATGCGGTCGGTGACCACGAAGCCGCCCACGACGTTCAAGGTCGCGAGGATGACCGCGAGAAAACCGAGGACCTCTTCGAGGTGAGTGTTCGCGGCGCCCAAGATGAGCATCGATCCAACGAGGATGACCCCGTGAATAGCGTTCGATCCACTCATCAAGGGCGTGTGGAGAATGCTGGGCACCTTCGCGATAATTTCAACGCCGACGAAGGCGCTCAGCACCAACACGGTGGCGTACTGCAACAGGACGTTGGTCACGGGGCGACCTCCTTAGCTACGGGGGTGATGGCGACGTGAGCGACACCGAGCGCGTCGGCGGTGGCTGCGTGGTTCACGTCGCCACCTCTCGCCACCGTGACGCCGATCACGACTTCGTCGTTCCAGTCCGGGCTCAACTGACCTTTGGATCCAAAAAGCCCCAACAGTTTGAGGACGTTGTTGGCGTACATGAAGCTCGCGTGCGTGCCCATCTCGGCGGGGGGATTCGCCAAGCCCACAACGCGAACGCCTCTGTGTTCGATCACTTCGCCGACCTTCGTGAGTTCACAGTTCCCTCCACCGTCGGCGGCCATGTCGATGATGAGCGAGCCGTCCGCCATCGCCTCGACCATCGCGGTCGTGACCAGAATGGGTGACTTGCGACCCGGCACCGCGGCCGTCGTGATTACCACGTCGGATCCGGCGACTTCACTCAGCAGCGCCGCTTGTTGTTGTTGACGCTCGTCGTCGGTCAACTCGCGCGCGTAGCCACCGGCCGCGTCGGCGGTGACGCCCAGTTGCACGAAGGTCGCCCCGGCCGACTCGGCTTCTTCCTTCGCCGCCGAGCGCACGTCGTACGCGCGCACCCTGGCGCCCAGACGTTTTGCGGTGGCGATTGCTTGAAGACCGGCCACGCCCACGCCCATCACGAGCACCTTCGCCGGGCGAATCGTTCCCGCCGCGGTCGTCAACAAGGGATAGAAGCGATCGAGGTAGGTGGCGCCAGCGAGCGCGGCCCGGTACCCCGACACGGTTGCCTGCGACGACAGCGCGTCCATGTACTGCGCACGAGAGATTCGTGGCAACAGGTCGAACGAAAGAACGGTGACCTTGCGGTCGTTCAAGACCTTCACGACGTCGAGTTGCAAGAGTGGCGAGAGAAACGAGAGGTGCAGCGACCCCTCGGCGACGCGCGCTGCTTCCTCAAGCGACGGCGGGTTCACGCGAAGATTGACGTCGCCTGACGCCGCGTCAATGAGCAGCGCGCCGACCTTCTCGTAGCTTTCGTCACTGTAGTGAGCACGGACGCCGGCTCCTCGTTCGACCTCGACCTGCCATCCGTCACTGACCAATGACTTCACGGCGTCGGGCGTCAGGGCGACGCGCGTCTCACCGGGACGCGACTCTTTAAAGAGCGCAATTTTCATCCCATTGTTCTATCAGCCCGACACGAAGATCCCGCAGGACGTTAGTCACCTCTTGAAGAGAATTCAATGATCGAATCGGTGAGCTCCTTCGCGGCCTCTATGGGCAACCAGTGTCCATAGCCCTCCAGACGAACGTACGTGAAGCCATTCTCGCAGTACGCGGCCGAGTTCGTCATCTGGTGTTCACTCAGCGCGCGATCGCCGCTCGACCACACGCCGAGCACCGGTACCTGCACGGGGGGCAACGTCGGTGGATTAGCGACGAACGACTGTGGCGGAAAATTTGCGCGGTACCACAAGAGGTGCGTCGTCATCTGTCCGTCGCGTTCAAGCTCTTCAATGACCTGCTCCACGCGAGGATGTCCGGCCCAATGACGCATCGCCTCGTAGTCATTCTTGCGCAAGAACGCCTCGCCCACGCCTTCGTGAAAGAAGAGCAACGTGTACCAACTCTTGATCTGTTGTTCGAGTCCGGCGGAGCGAAACGACGTCGGGTGACCAACGGACACCACCACGAGGCGCGTCACGAGGTCCGCTCGATACGCCGCCGTGACCCAAGCCAGGTTCGCTCCCCAGTCGTGTCCAACCAGCGTGACGGGGTCTCCTCCGAGTGCGGCGACAATGTTCGCCACGTCACCTACGAGGTGGTGCATGGCGTAGTGCTCCACGTCGTCGGGCTTGTCGCTTTGGCCACAACCTCGAAGGTCCGGCGCGGCCACCCGATAACCGGCCGCCACAAGGCCCGGGACGACGTCATCCCATAGCGCTGAGGTGTCGGGCCAGCCGTGGAGCAAGAGAACTGTTGGACCCGCGCCGCTGACGCACACGTGAAGTCGCACGTCGTCGCTTTGCACCTCAAGAATCTCCACCGTGGTGACCGTACACCGAGTAGAACAACATCATGAACGCGTTTATTACCAACGTCCCCTCGCCGGTTGGACCTTGGGGTGTCGAAGGTACCGCCGATGCCGTAACGGCCATCTATCAGCCGGGCGAACGCCACGCTACGTCAAAGGGCACGTCCCCACGCGCCGTGAAACTCGCCGTCACTCAACTCAAGGAGTACTTCAATGGCACCCGGCGTCACTTCGACGTAGTGATGGCTGACGTAAAGGCGACCGAGTTCCAACGTGACGTCTGGGACGCTCTGGTAGAGATTCCCTACGGTGAAGTGCGCACGTACGGCGACGTCGCGTTAGAAGTCGGTCGCCCTCTGGCGTCACGCGCCGTCGGTAACGCGAATCACCTCAATCCATTTCCTATTCTTATTCCCTGTCACCGGGTGGTCTCGTCGACGGGCATCGGTGGTTACGGCGGCGGCGACCAAGTGAAGCGCTTTTTGCTCGCGCTCGAAGGCGTGCATTACTAGTCGTCTCGTTTTGGATAGAGCGGCATTTGGCGAACGGGCAGCGAGATGAACTCGCTGTCGCCAAAATGCGCCTCAATGAGATGGCGTGTGGCGCGTCGCGCAATCCAGAGCAGCAGCAACGCCGAGGGCAACTCAAGGAGCAACGCGACCAAGACGCTCGTGTCCAAATCGCCGTGTCCGGCGGTCGTGACGTCAAACCAGGCGTCGAGTAAGAGCAACGTCGCCGACGAAACGACGAGGGGAATGAGGATTGCCAGGCGACGCCACGCCGCCCAAGCGGAGGCGAGCAACAGCACGACCTCGGCGACGTCGACGCCGACCCACGCGAGGTCCCAGTGGTACGCGACGTAGTGCCGTGGTAGTTGCCAGGCGAGATAGATGGTCCAGAGAATTTCGAGCACGGCGCCCACAATGAGCGCCACCATCAGTCGGTCGCGCGGGCTTCGCGGCGCGAGATGAGCCATCACGACTATCGAGCTACGGGCACCGGGTTTTGTAGTGCTTCGAACATGGCGAGCGCACCCGCAGCTAGTGCGGCGCGCTCGGTGTCACTCAGCACGTCAAAACACTTCTCCATCGCGGCACTGGTCAATACTTCGGCGTACGCCTTCTTCTCTTCGAGCTCTTTCGTCACCGTAGGGGCGTCCTCCTCTGCGTAACCGTGCAACGTGAAGACGGTCGGATCCTGGAGGTAACAAGCGGCGACCACGTCGAGTCCCGCCTCGTGCACGGCGTGGATGTGCACGCCCCCTCGCAACTCTCGAAGAAAGATCGTTCCCAAATACGCGGCGTGCACCGGGTCTGAGGGAGCGGGGTACTTCTTGTAGCCGTCGACCAGGGGACACTGTCCAGCGGGCGCGGCGTCAACGACTTTGCGAGCGGCACTGGCGAAGGCCCCGAGTACGCCGAGATCGATACCACCAAAGCTCCGATCAGCGAAGGCGTAGGCCATTTGCACGTAGTCGGCCGCGATCATGACCGGGTCTGCCTTGGTCTTAGCCCTCGTCCAGAGAAAGTCAATTGTGGGGCCGTTGAAGAAGGTAAAAGCCTCAACGACGGTCGGCGTGTCGACGTCACCCATCGTGCCTGCTCTGCCGAGACCGTAGAACTCGAAGATATTGAGGCCATGCTCCTTACCTCGTTCGCCCGTCAAGGGATCGAAGTAGAAACTCATACCGAGGGTCTGAATGGGGTCGGCGGTAAGCGTTGAAAGTTCGTCAGCGTTCATAGCCCCGACTTTACGCCTCGAAGAGCTCTGCGGTCCACGGTCATCGACGCCGACCGTCACGGCGCACGCGCAACTCAATGCGAGAGCCAGTATCGACCTCAACGAAGCGCGCCGAACCACCGTGGCGCAAGACGATCTCCGTGACGATTGCTAGTCCTAGCCCCGTCCCGCCCGAGCGGCGACTTCGTGCAGAATCTGCCCTCGTGAATCGTTCGAAGAACCGGGCACTGTCGGCGACGTCAATCCCGTCGCCGTCGTCACTCACGAACACCACCGCCTCGTCGCCCTCGACGTGAGCGTCAAAACGCAGTTCGCTCTGGGCGTAGCGCATGGCGTTGTCCACCACGTTTCGAAGCATTCGTCGCAACATCGCCAGATCCCCGGTGACGCGTGTGTGTTGGACGGCAGTCGTGTCCACCGTCAGTTCGCTCATCGAACGAACGCGCGCCGCCTCTTCGTACAGCAAGTCGTCAATGTCAACGTCGACGCTCTCGGTATCGACGTGATCTTCGTCGTGTCGCGCCAGCCAAAACAAATCACCAATAATGCCGTCGAGTCGACGTCCCTCACGCATGATGACGTCGGCCACGTTCGACCAATTGGCGTGCTCGGGATCGCTGGTAGCGCGCTCGGTCGTCGCTATCAATGTGGTCAAGGGACTCCTAAGTTCGTGACTCGCGTTGGAGACGAACTCTTGTTGGAAACGTGACGCCGACTCGAGACGATCCAACATGGCATTCACCGTGCGCGCCATGCGCGCGATCTCATCGTCCCCGCCGGTGACCGGCACGCGTTGGGATAGGTCTTCGGCCGCAATTCTCTCGACACGGCGACGAATGAAGCCGACGGGCGCGAGCGCGAGACCGATGCCGATCCAAATTAAGGCGCCCGACAGCAACAGCAAGACTGGAAACGAGACCAAGAGACTCACCAAGAGCACTTGCACACTGTGCTGAATTGGTCCGCCGTAGACGTAGCCAAAGATGAGGCCCGGACCGCGTCTCGTGCTAATCGTGGTGACTTGTCCGGAACTCAACTGCGCCACGATGGCGTTCGTACCGACGCTGTGTACAAAGTGCAAGTCGTGGCCACCAGGCGTAGAGAAGTTCTCCACGGGGTGCGCCAGGATTGGCGAGTCTTGAATCGCCGCGCTGGCGGCCCACACCTGGGTGTCGCTGGCGTTAGTGACCTGCACGACGACGTCACCTTGGGTCGCGAGCACTACGAATCGATGCGACGCGCTCGGCGCCGAGGCGAACTGCATTTGGGTCTGTTCCATGACCGCGTCAATTTCAATCGTCGCCTGGGTCAGTAGCGATCGGTGCACCAGGTTCACGAGCGCCACGCCAGTGAACGTCAAGATGACCGCGATGGCGAGAACGAAAATCAACGTGAGTCGCGCTCGAATCGAGAGCTGACGCGTCTCGGCCATTACGTCTCGCGAACGCAGTAACCGACGCCTCGCACCGTTCGAATGACCGAGGGCCGCGTTGGCTCGTCAATCTTTCGCCGTAGGTACCCCACGTACACCTCAACAATGTTTTGATCACCGTCGAAATCACTCCCCCAGACCATGTTGAGGATGTCCGCTTTGGAGACTGCCTTCTCTGCTCGACTCATCAAGAGCTCGAGCAGCGAGAACTCTCGTGGCGTCAACGTCACGCCACGTCCGTAGGAGGTCACGTGACGACTAATTGGATCGAGCGTCACGTCACCGACGTTGAGCACACGTGGACGACCTCGCTCCTCACGTCGAAGCAGGGCGTGCAGGCGCGCCATCAGCACCGAGCGCTCGAAAGGTTTTCGCAGGAAATCGTCAGCGCCAACGTCGAGACCTTCGACCTCGTCCCACTGGCCTTCCTTCGCTGTCAACATGAGCAGTGGTGTCTCTACGCCCGCCTCGCGAAGGTCCTGACAGACGCGAAAGCCGCTGCGCTTGGGCAACATGATGTCAAGAACAATGACGTCAAACGTGCCCTTTAGGGCCTCTTCGAGGCCAGTATCGCCGTCGAAGCACTGCACGACGACAAACCCTTCGTCGCTCAAGAGGCCCGCCACCGCACCCGCGAGGTCGTGATCGTCCTCGACGACAAGTACGCGGCGAGGTTCATCACTCATTGCAAGTAGAGGTTACCGTTGGCCCCTTCGACGATTTTCAACTTGGTGAGGCCGTGCGGTGCAGGACCGACTATGACGCCGCCGGTGGCGATTTGAAACTGCGATCCGTGACACGGACAGACGATTACTTGCGCCGTGCTGGAGTAACCAACCGTGCAGCCAGTATGGGGACAGACGGCGTCGTAACCGAGGAATTCGCCACTTTGTGAGTGAATGACGATGCCTGGATCACCGTTCGAGGGAATGGTGAAGCTCGCCGTTTGGTTCAGCGGCACTTGACTCGATGATCCGAGCAACACGCCACTGGGCGACGGCCCGGTGGTTGTTGTGTTAGCCGGCGTGCTGGTAGAACTCGACGGCGTCGTGGTCGTGGTGGTGCCATTTGCCGAAAGGCTGTTGGACTCGCCTTTAGGCTTTGGCGCACCGCCAATCAACTTTCCCGTCACGGCGTCGGCGCCACCAATGATGAGTATTGACGTGCCCGCAATGGCGGCGACAGCTCCACCCAACACGAGCGCTCGGCGATCGACAGTATCGATTACGACGCGTGTCGCAATGGGCGCACGATCCCCGAGTAAGACCGGGCAGAACGCCGCGTCACAGGCCAGTCCGTGTCGAGCTTTGCACTTACCCTTCTCGAAGTGACCACAAATCTCTTGGACTTTCGCAAAGGGAATCGGCACGATAGCTGGAGACGGCAGTCCGCCTTGTTTCGCCGCGATGTTCGCGATAAACGCGTCGAGCGAAAGGCGTGATCCACCGCCTGCCACGATGAACGGAATCCACGCAAAGAAGAAGACAATGTCAGCACCAGTGAAGTACGGCGACGCGTGAAAGCTCACCGTCAAAAAGAGACTGAGCGAAAGAATCAGTCCGCCGAGCGCCGCTATACGCGTCCACAGTCCGAGCAAGGCACCGACACCAACGGCAATTTCGCCAAAAGCTATCGCGAGTCCAACCAGAGGCGCGTGACCAATCAGTGGCGTCAATAAAGAGTGAACCGGACTAACGCGCGCTGCACCGATCAGTTGGGAGTGAATGGAGTTCGGACTCCTCGAATCAAAGAAGTTCGGGTTGGCTAGTTTCTGCAAGCCCGCGTAGGTAAAAGTGGCACCAAGAAATAATCGAAGCGGTACGAGCGCCCACTCGGCCAGTACCCACGCGCGAACGGGTGCGTGAAAGGGCAGCGAACGCTCCTTTGGAGCGTGACGCGCCTTCGGCACCTGGCGCTCCGTGCGATATGACTTTGCCATCTCACCATGGTGCCACAGCACATTCGCCGATTCTTTTGTGCGCAAGCAGTCTTAGCGAAGATTTATCCACCACAATGGAGAGATGATCTACGCCTCAATCGTTTCGTTCTTCATTGGAAAGATTCAACATCTCTCGAGTGGACTTGTCTACGGGCTCGTGGCACTCCTCGTTTTTGGTGAGGCCGCACTCTTCTTTGGTTTTGTCCTTCCCGGTGAAACCGCGGTCGTGATCGCGGGCGTCGTCGCCAGTCGAGGACACATCAACATCGTGTTGTTGTGCGCGCTCGTCGTCGTCGCCGCGGTTGTCGGCGACTCAGTGGGCTACGAAGTCGGTCGACGCTACGGTGATCGCCTTATCCAGCTGCCGATCCTTCGTCGTCGACGCGTCGCGCTCGATCGTGCGTTAGAGGGGCTCCGACGGCGCGGTCCGATCTACGTGTTTATTGGACGATTCACGGCGTTCTTGCGCGCCGTCATGCCGGGCCTCGCGGGCATGAGCCAACTTCGCTATCGCCGCTTCTTGATCGCCAACGCCTCTGGCGCCATGATTTGGGGCGTCACCTTCACCCTGCTCGGGTACTTTGCGGGCGGCGCCCTCACGTCAATTGAGAAATACTCCGGCTGGGCTGGCCTCGCCGTCCTGGCGGCAGTGATTCTGTTCTTTCTCGGCATGCATTTCTTGAAAAAACGCCGCGAAGCGACGAATGACGCCAAGTGGACGAGCCAACATCCGAACGACGACTCAGCGAAGAGCGCTGAGTAGATCGCTCTGGGCACCCACGCGCCACTCGTTCGCGTGCTTTACGAGCAGACCAACTGTGACGGCCGTCGGTCCGCTACCGCGCAACAGCGAGCGCACGTAGAGTTCATCGACGTTCGACGTTTCTCGCGCTGCAGTGAGATCCTCTGGCGCCGCGTCAAGGGACGTGACCGCGCTCGATTGCACGAGGCGAGGTCCAACGACGTCGTCGACGCGCAACGCCTCAAGGAGACCAGCAATCTGAGCGCGCGCGAACGTTGCGTCCTTCGTGGCGCCACGTCGCCACGGCGGCGCGCTCGCCTCTAGGTATCCGCTGGTCACCAGCTCACTGGCGTTGGTGAAGGCGACCACGCCAGTGATGTCGTTCTCGTAACCAGCGACGATCCGACGGGCGTGCGCGAGGACATGGGGCACCACCCAGGGCAAGAGCCACGCCTCTTGGCCTAACCACGACGGCCAGACCGCGTCGACGAGTGCGATGGTGACGTCGAGTCCGAGCGAGCGAGCGTATCGAACGACCTCGCCGTAGCGAACCAGCGCCACTTCGTCCACGTTGCCTTGGCGTGGTTCCACGCGTGCCCACTCGATGTTGAGTCGCACCCCGTCAAAGCCCAATGCCGGCACGAAGTCGAGCACCTTCTCGTAGTCGTGCCACAGATCATCCGTCGTACCCGCTCTGGCGTGACGACCCAACGCGAGCGTGGGCGCGTAACACGTCATTGGTCCTCCGGCCTGGTCGTACCCGCCCTCAACGGCGTATCCCTCCAGCGTTACGAACAGCCGCGGTCGCGTGGTCATCGGTCCAGTTTCGCACGCACGCTCGTGCGTAGCGTCAACTAGCGTTTCGAACGATGCCCGCGAGGGCCGTGTGAAGGAGATCCCATGGCAGACGAAGTACTTCGCGAACGACGTGGACACATAGAAATACTCACCATCAACCGTCCCGAAGCGCGCAACGCGATTAACCGCGCGACGGCACTCGCACTCAGTGACGCACTCGATGAGTGCGAAAGCGACGACGACGTCTGGGTCGTCGTGCTGACGGGCGCTGGTGACAAGGCATTCTCCGCGGGCATGGACTTGAAGGCCTTCGCTATGGGCGAGTTCCCCATCACCGAAAAGGGATTCGGAGGGATAACGAAGCGCGAGTTTTCCAAGCCGCTCATCGCTGCGGCGAACGGGTCTGCGTTGGCGGGCGGTTTCGAGATGATGATTAGTTGTGACATGGTCGTCGCCGCGGCACACGCCAAGTTCGGCATTCCCGAAGCGTCACGAGGTCTCGTTGCTGGCGCTGGCGGTCTCATTCGCCTTCCCAAACTGATTCCCATCGCCGTCGCTTATGAGATGGCCCTCACCGCCCAACCCATCGACGCCCAGCGCGCCTACGAGCTCGGTTTGGTCAATCTCGTTGTCCACGGTGATGAAGTTGTCAACGCCGCCGTGGAACTAGCTGAACGAATCGCGAAGAACGCGCCGCTCGCCGTTCGCACCTCCAAGGCCGTCATGCGCCGCGCGAGAGAACTCAACGAAGACGACGCGTGGACCGTCAATGACGAGGCCTTCGCGATGATCGGCCGCAGCGCCGACGCGATGGAGGGCGCGGTGGCCTTCGCCGAGAAACGCGAGCCCAACTGGCAAGGAAAGTAGGGAATGCGGTGCCGCTGCATCTCGCCCAGCCTCAACTCGCCGACGCGTGGACGATTATTCGGCTCAGTCTCCATGTTCTGGCCGCGTGCGTGTGGGTCGGTGGACAACTAGTACTGGCGGGACTCGTTCCGACGGTGTGAGGTATCTCGCCCGACGCGCCACGAAAAGTGGCCCAAGCATTCGCTCGACTTAGTTGGCCCGCCTTTGGACTCTTGATCGTGACTGGCGTATGGAACTACCTCGCGATTGATCACCGCGTCGCGACCACTAGTTGGAACGTCTCGTTTGGCATCAAAATGATCTGTGTCGTCATCTCGGGACTTGGCGCCTATATGCACGTACGCGCTTCTTCACCACAAGCAAAGGGCGCCTTCGCTGGAATTGGCATGGCGGGCACGATCGCGGCTCTCGTGTTGGGTGTCGCGCTCTCGGGCTAGTGCAAGTGGTAAATCAGCGCTGACGTCACGGCGGCCGACACCACGACAACGGGAAACGGCGCTTTCGCAAAGAGCAGCGCGAGCGCCACGAGAAGTCCTCCCACACGGTGATCGATGACGACGCGTGTTTTGTCGACGAGACCTTCCGCCATAACCAGTGCGCTGAGCAGCGAGATCGGCACAAGCGCGTTCACGCGTTGCAGTCGCGGATGCGCGAGCCATGCTTCCGGGATGAAGTAACCGAGCACCTTGATGGCGAAACACAGCACGCTCGTCGCGCCAAGCACTAGCCACGCCGTTGACGTCGTCACGGTGTCTTCCATCCAAAGACAACTGCTACGAGCACGCTCGCGATTATCGGCACGCCCGCGGGTAACCACGGCGTCACGAGTAGCGCAAATACCATCGACGTCCCCGCCACTACGCGAAGGCGCGTCGTCGTCAGCCGGGGCCAGAGCAGTCCAAGGAACGCCGCTGGCACGGCGGCGTCGAGTCCCCACGCGGCTGGAGTACCGAGCGCCTTGGCGCCGAGGGCGCCCAGTAGTGTGAAGAGATTCCAAAACAAGTACACGCCAGCACCGGTGAGCCAAAATCCGTAGCGCATGGCGATCGTTCCGCGGGGTGTCTGGGCGAGCGCAACGCCGGTTGACTCATCAATGGTGAGGTGCGCTGCCATGATCCGCTTGATCCCCGTCGCTCGAACGAGTGGCGCCATTTGCAGACCGTAGAGTGCGTTACGAGTGCCGAGCATCGTCGCGGCGGCGACCGCACTGAGCGCCCCTCCTCCCGCGGCGATGACCCCAACGGCCGCGAACTGACTAGCGCCAGTGAAGGTGAGAAGGGAAAAGAGACAGGTCTGCAGCACGGAAAAACCGGCCGCAATACCGGCGGCACCAAAGGCCACGCCGTAGGCGCCAACTGTCACGGCCACACTGAGGGCGTCACGGCGCGTGTCACGCGGCGGTTTTCTCACGATCTCATTCTTGTCGAACGATCGCGAGCGATACGACGCCGCTTCCAGGGCCAACCGACGGCGCACTACTCTGGGTTCTACGCACGTCGAAGGAGAAGACCGTGTTCTTTGGTGAAATTTTTAGCCCGGATCTCATTGTCGTGGTCGTCGTCGTCGCCGTGCTGGTCTTTGGTGGCGCGGCCATTCCCAAGTTTGCGAGAAACCTTGGCTCCGCGAAGAAGGAATTTGAAAAGGGTTTGAAAGAAGCAAAGGAAGCCGACACCACGAAGGCCACCGACGCTTCTGAGACGAAGACACCCGAGGCCGACAAGTAATATTCGGTGGACATCGTCGAACTCGCCGATCGCGCGTGGCGCGGCGAAGACCCCACCCACAAATCCAATCCACTTGGCGCCATTGGTCATCTGGAACTTATAACTGACGGCGTCGCCTTTTTGCCGAACTTTGGCAACTGCAGCGTCTTTGACACTGACGACGGGCTCGTCATGGTCGACACGGGCTCGATCTTTACTGCCGCTTTGGTGCACGACGAGATTCGCGCCTGGAGCAAGAAACCTCTGCACTGCGCGATCTTCTCCCACGGTCACATCGACCACGTCTTTGGCGTTGGACCCTTTGACGAAGAAGCCACGACGAACAAGTGGCAACGTCCTCACGTCATCGCCCACGAGCACTTGCCGCGCAGATTCGAGCGCTACCTGCTCACTGCGGGCTACAACCAGGTCATCAACCGTCGTCAATTCAACGTCGCGAATCTCGAGTGGCCGAGGGAATATCGCTTTCCCGATGAAACCTACCGCGACGAACACGACTTGAACGTTGGGTCGAGTCAGTTCCACCTTCGCCACGAGAAGGGCGAAACCGACGACGCGACCGTGACGTGGCTCGCCGAAAAGGGCGTGCTCTGCTCGGGTGACCTCTTTATCTGGAATAGCCCCAACGCCGGCAATCCCCAGAAGGTGCAGCGCTACCCGCTCGAATGGGCCCAGGCGCTGCGCAGAATGTCCACACTCAACGCGAAGTTCCTCTTGCCCGGTCACGGACTGCCCATTGTTGGCGAAGAGCGGATTCGCCGTGCCCTCAGTGAAACGGCCGAGTACTTGGAGAGCCTCGTTGAACAGACTCTCGCGATGATGAACGAGGGAGCACGCCTCGCCGACACCGTTTCGAGCGTGACGATTCCCTCACACTTGCGAGATCGGCCCTACCTACAGCCCTTCTACGACGAACCTGAGTTCATTGTCCGCAACATTTGGCGCCTCTACGGTGGCTGGTGGGATGGCAACCCCGCCCATCTGCGTCCGGCCAACGACCGACGCCTTGCCAAAGAGTTCGCTGACGTTGCCGGCGGAGCGACGACATTGGCAACTCGCGCCGACGAACTGTTGAATGAAGGTTCTGACGAGGCACTTCGACTCGCCGGACACTTTGCAGAGATGGCCTGGCTCGCGGCGCCCGACGATCTTGGCGTGCAGGCTGTTCGCCAGCGGGTCTTTCGCACCTTGGCCGAGCACGCCACGTCGACGATGTCGCGTGGCGTCTTTCGCTGGGCCGAGCGTGAGTCAACGAGCGAAGCGCACTGATTAGCAGTACCGCTGCCCAGTAAAAGCAACGAGCCAGCACGCCGGAAAGGACTTAAGTCCCTAAAAACTGAGTAAGGTTTCCTCCGTGGAACCACCCGCCCTGTCCCCACAGGGAGTCTCAGACCGGACACGCCGCTGGCGCCGCGTGCGTCGAATTGCAGCGCTCCCCATTGCCGCTCTGGCCCTTGCCGGATGCACCGTGCCCACCTTTGGCGCGGCACCGGGAGCCACCACCACTTCTCGGTCCGTGTACCACCTCTGGCAGGGATTCTCCATTGGCGCGGTGATCGTGGGCGTGCTGACCCTTGTCCTTATTCTCTGGGCCGTCATCTTCTACCGGCGCAAGAGCGACAACATCCCCAAGCAGAGTCAGTACCACATCCCACTCGAGATGACCTACACCGTCATTCCAATTCTCATCGTGTTTGGGCTCTTCGCCGCCACCCTCGTCGTTGAGAACAAGGAAGTCGCGAATCCCAAAACTAACGTCACCATCGACATCAACGCGTTTCAATGGGGATGGAAGTTCACGTACCCGGGTAAGGACGTGGTGGTCGTGGGCCAGACAACGCAAGATCCGACCATGGTCATGCCCGTGAACACGGACGTACACATCAACCTCACGTCATCAGACGTGCTGCACGGCTTTTACGTGCACGACTTCAACTTCTCTCGTTACGCGTTGCCGGGCGTGTTGAATCAGTTCACGTTTCGAGCGGTTAACACCGGCACGTTCAATGGACAGTGCACCCAGCTCTGTGGTCTTTATCACTCGTTGATGGTCTTTCGAGTGAAGGTCGTCACCGCGGGTGAGTACCAGAGTTGGCTCCTGAGCAACTACAACCCGAGCGCGGCACAAGCAGCCGCTACGGCCACCCAACAACAAACGTCGTCGATCGTGCCGACGAGGCCCTCCAAGAGCCAAGGGAATAACTGATGACTGACGTCCTCGAACCGCCCGTCGCCGCTCAGCCCCTCGACCACGCCCACGAAGAGCACCACGGTCCCACGGGAATCTTGAAGTGGATCACGACGACCGACCACAAGGTGATTGGTCTCTCTTACACCGTCACGGCCGTCATCATGATGGTGATCGGTGGCGCGTTCGCCGAAATCCTTCGCGCCCAGTTGACGACGCCGAACAACTCGCTCGTCTCCTTCGCGCAGTACAACGAGCTCTTCACCATGCACGGCTCGGTGATGATCTATCTGTTCGTTGGACCTTTCGCCTTTGGCGCTCTCGCCAATATCATCGTGCCCATCCAGATCGGCGCGCCCGACATGGCGTTCCCCCGACTGAACGCGCTTAGTTACTGGCTGTACTTGACCGGCTCAATCACGATGTTGTCGGGCTTCTTCGTCGCCGGCGGCGCCGCGAACTTCGGTTGGGTCGCCTACGCGCCGCTGTCGAACTCGATTAACACGCCGGGTTCGGGCGCGGACCTGTGGATTGGGGGCCTGTTGCTGACGGGCTTCTCCGCGATCTTTACCGGCGTAAATCTCTGCGCGACGATCTTCTATCTTCGAGCGCCCGGCATGACGATGTTTCGCATGCCGATCTTCACGTGGAATCTTTTGGTGACGGCGATACTCATCTTGTTGGCCTTCCCGGTACTCACGGCCGGGCTCATCATGCTCTACTGCGATCGACATTTCGGTACGCATATCTACTCGGTCGCGGGGGGCGGCGTACCGGTGCTTTGGCAGCATATTTTCTGGTTCTGGGGTCATCCAGAGGTCTATATCTTGGCCTTACCGTTCTTTGGCATGGTGACCGAGATCATCGCTGTCTTCTCTCGGAAACCGGTCTTTGGCTACAAGGGAATGGTCTTCGCGACGCTCACGATTGGTGCACTGTCGCTGGGCGTGTGGGCGCACCACATGTTCACTACCGGTGTCGTGTTGTTACCGTTCTTCTCAATCATGAGTCTGCTCATCGCGGTACCGACCGGTATCAAGATGTTCAACTGGATCGGCACGATGTGGCGAGGGGAAGTCTGGTTCTCCACGGCCATGCTGATGGCCGTGGGATTCCTCGTGACGTTCCTCATTGGAGGACTCACCGGCATCTACCTCGCCAGCCCACCGCTTGACTTCTTCACGCACGACACCTACTTCGTCGTGGCGCACTTCCACTCCATCGTGATGGCACTACTCATGGGCGCGATGGGTGGTCTCTACTACTGGGGTCCCAAGATCACCGGCTACTTATTGAACGAGAGAATTGGCAAGTTTCAGTTCTGGTTCTTGTTCATCGGCACGCAGCTCTTTACGCTGCCCCAGTATCTCCTTGGACTGAGAGGAATGCCTCGACGCATCGCGACGTACGCACTGCACCCTTCATGGCAGTACCTGAATGAATGGTCCACCGTTGGTGCGATACTCATTGGCGTCTCCACGATCGCCTTCGTCGTGAACGTCGGCTTCAGCTGGAAGAAGTATCCCGCCGGCGATAACCCGTGGGACGGCCACACGCTCGAGTGGTTCACGACCTCGCCGCCGCCGCACCACAACTTCTATCGTCTTCCCCAGATTCGCTCGGAACGTCCGACGTGGGACTACAACCACCCGGGTCACACCGCGGCCGAGCACGGGCATCACCACGAAGCGCCTAGCGCCGAGGTGCCCAGCGCATGAGGGTTGAATCGAAAGTCCTCTTGAGTTTCGGACTCTTCTTTGGCGTCATGGTCGCCGTCTACTGGAACTGGGGCCACGAGAACGCGGGCAGCGTCATGATGTTTTCGGGCATGTTGCTCTGCTTCTTGCCCGGTGGTTACTACTACTGGTGGAGCCGTCGTATGAAGCCTCGCCCCGAAGACGATCCCCAAGCCACCCAAGCTCAAGGCGCCGGCGTCGTGGGCGCCTTTCCGGGCACGTCAATATGGCCCTTCACCCTAGGCATGGGCGCGTTCTTCATCGTCCTCGCGCTGGTCTTTGGCATCTGGCTGTTAGTGCCAGGACTCGGCCTCGTGGTGTGGGCGATGTTCGGCGGCACGTCCGAAGGCCGTCGCGGCGGCACACACTAGTTCGATCTCGTACAACGTTGCGCGATGATTTCTTTTCAAGTACGTGAAAGGTCCGCTCTCGTCTTTAGCGACGTGGCGATGCTGCCTAGTATGGAAAGCGGTGTGCGTTTCACAGTGGTGCACTAACGAGGAGTGTCAGTGACGGCCCTAGAGAGTTCGACGAAGGTTCAACTAGGGGGTACGAGGGGCGGTCCTGACGAAGCGACGTTGCGCCAAGATCGCTGGTGGCTCCAGCCCGTCGTCACCGTGTCGATCCTCACCGCGTTCGTCATTTACTCCACGTGGGCGGCATTTCAGAACAAGTACTACTACGTGGGCGCGAACGTTCATCGCGACCTCATGAGCCCTTTCTACTCACCGTGCATCGCCAGCAACTGCGTACCGGGCTCGAAGGCGGGATTCGCCTTTAGCGGCTGGACGCTGTCGCCGGCGTTACTCATCTTGATCTTTCCCTTGGGCTTTCGACTCACCTGTTACTACTACCGACGCAGCTACTACCGAGCCTTCTGGTGGTCGCCACCGGCCTGCGCCGTCGCGGACGCGCACGGTTCCTACTCGGGCGAGACGCGTTTCCCACTGCTCATGCAGAACGCGCACCGCTACTTCTTTTACGCGGGCCTCGTCTTTAACGTGCTCCTCACCTACGACGCGCTGCGCGCGTTTCGCCAGCCCGGTCTCGGCTGGGGCGTGACGGTGGGCACGCTCGTGCTGCTCTTAAACGCGGTGCTGCTGTGGCTTTACTCAGTGTCCTGTCACGCGTGTCGTCACCTCTGTGGCGGGGGGGTGCGAAGTTTCAAGGCGCACCCGCTGCGTTATCGCTTCTGGAAGTTCCTCACGCCGCTCAACGCCAAGCACATGAACTTCGCGTGGGCTTCGTTGATGGTCGTCGCCCTCGCGGACGTCTACGTGCGACTCGTCGCCTCGGGCGCCCTCACCGACTACAAGATTTTCTAGATCGAAGGAACCTGCCGTGAGCGAACCAACATACGAACACCACGAGTACGACGTACTCATCATCGGCGCTGGCGGCGCGGGACTTCGTGCCGCCATCGAAGCGAAGCAGCGCGGCATGAAGGTGGGCATCGTCACGAAGTCGCTGCTCGGCAAAGCCCACACCGTCATGGCCGAAGGCGGCATTGCCGCCGCCATGGGCAACATTCACGCCGAAGACAACTGGATGGTCCACTTTCGCGACACCATGCGCGGGGGTAAATACTTGAACAACTACCGCATGGCCGAACTGCACGCGAAGGAGTCGCCCGATCGCGTGTGGGAGCTCGAGCAGTGGGGTGCGCTCTTTGACCGCACGAAAGACGGCAAGATCCTCCAACGTGACTTCGGTGGTCACCGTTACGCGCGCCTCGCCCACGTGGGCGACCGAACGGGTTTGGAGCTCATTCGTACGCTCCAACAAAAAGTCGTCTCCATGGGCATCGACGTTTTCATGGAGTGCAAAGTTCTCAAACTCGTGCACGACAACGACGGCCGCATTGCTGGCTGTGTTGGCTACTGGCGAGCGACCGGCGAGTTCGTTACCTTTCAAGCCAAGAGCGTCATCCTGGCGACCGGGGGCATCGGAAGATCATGGAAGTTCACGTCAAACTCGTGGGAGAGCACCGGCGACGGCCACGCGATGGCCCTGTGGGCCGGGGCGAAGTTAATCGACATGGAGTGCGTGCAGTTCCACCCCACGGGCATGGTCTGGCCGCTCAGTGTTCGAGGGCTCCTCGTCACCGAAGGCGTACGTGGCGACGGGGGGGTTCTTCGCAACTCTCTTGGCGAGCGCTTCATGTTCAACTACGTCGCGCCGATGTTCCGCGACGAGACCGCCGACTCCGAAGAAGAGGCCGACAAGTGGTACGACGACCACAACGCTGGGCGACGTCCCCCGGAACTACTTCCTCGCGACGAAGTGGCGCGCGCTATCAACACTGAAGTGAAGGCCGGCAGAGGAAGTCCTCACGGTGGCGTGTACCTCGACATCGCCACGCGCCGTTCGGCGGAGTTCATCCGCCGGCGCCTGCCCTCGATGTACCACCAATTCATGGAACTCGCCGGGGTTGACATCACGCGTGAATCCATGGAGATTGGCCCTACGTGTCACTACATGATGGGCGGCGTAAAGGTCGACGCCGACTCCCAGGAGACGATCGTGCCGGGCCTCTTTGCCGCGGGCGAAGTGGGCGGCGGCATGCACGGCGCCAATCGACTCGGCGGTAATTCGCTGTCGGACCTCGTGGTCTTTGGCCGGCGTGCTGGCATCGGCGCCGCTGACTACGTCGAGGCGGGCAACGTGGCGACTGCGTTCAATCAAAGAGAGGTCGACGACGCGATCATCGAAGCGCTCGGCCCCTTTGAGCACACCGACGGGGAGAATCCCTACGACATCCAACACGACCTCCAAGAGCTGATGCAAAGCAACGTGGGCATCATTCGAAGTGCCGCCGAGCTCGAGGTGGCGACGAAGAAGCTCGACGAATTCACCGATCGCGTAAAGAACGTCTCGGTGAAGGGCGGGCGCGCCTACAACCCGGGCTGGAACTTAGCGACGGATCTGCCGAGCATGATCTGTGTTTCGAAAAGCGTGACACTCGGCGCGACCTCGCGAAAAGAGTCGCGCGGAGGCCACACCCGCGACGACTTTCCGAACGCTGACCCCGAGCTGGGCAAGATTAACTTCGCCCAAACGACCGACGGTGGCAATTGGGACAGCCCAATCACCATTGTCGAGTCACCACTGCTCGTGATGCCCGATGATCTAAAAGCCCTACTCGAGGAGACGAAGTAATGGCGGACGTGACTATGCGAGTGTGGCGCGGCGACGCAAGCGGCGGGGAGTTCGAGAGTTTCACGCTGGAGCAGAACGAAGGTGAAGTCGTTCTCGACATTATCCACCGCATCCAAGCCACCGACGCGCCCGACCTGGCCTGTCGTTGGAACTGCAAGGCCGGAAAGTGCGGTTCGTGTTCCGCCGAGATCAACGGCAAGCCGCGTTTAATGTGCATGACTCGCCTCGACACGTTGCCCGAAGGGCCAGTCATTGTCACGCCGATGAAAGCCTTTCCCATCATTCGTGACCTCGTCACGGACGTGTCGTTCAACTACGTCCAAGCGGCGAAAGTGCCGGCTCTCATGCCGCCGCCAATGCCCGAGGGCGGCTACCGCATGTTCCAAGAGGACGTCGAGCGGGGCCAAGAGTTTCGCAAATGCATCGAGTGCTTCATGTGCCAGGACGTCTGTCACGTCATCCGTGACCACGAGGAAAATAAGGAACACTACTCCGGTCCTCGATTCTTCATTCGCTACGCCGAACTCGAGATGCACCCACTGGACCAGAACGATCGTCGCGAGCTCATCCGAGAAGAGATGGGTCTTGGCTACTGCAACATCACCAAGTGCTGCACGGAGGTCTGTCCCGAACACATTCACATCACGGACAACGCGATCATCCCGTTGAAGGAACGAGTCGTCGACGCTCACTACGACCCCGTCGCGTGGCTCGGGCGCAAGATTCGTCGCAGGACCAAGACGTCCGCCGCCGACGCGGCGGTGCAGCCCGCGCCGTAAGCGGGTGGCCGAGTTCCTCAGCGTTGAGTGGCTCGAAGCGCTGAACGACACGTTGCGCGCGGCTGGACCGACGCCCATCAAAAACCCGGATACCGTTTTTCGTGTCGTGCTCGATTTTTCCAACGCCCCAGGTTCGTCCGCGCACGCGCTAACCATCGCAATTAGTAAAGAGGGTGCTTGGGCCGAACTCGGCGATCACCTCGCCGCCGACGCCGTGATCCGCCTCTCGTACCGCGACGCTGAAGCGCTGACCAACGGTACCCTCGAGAGCGCAAGCGCTTTACGAGAAGGTCAGATGAAAGTCCGAGGCGACGTTCATGGATTGATTCCACTTCTCGGTTGGTTGCAGTCCGCCAAGTAAACCAGTGAAGCGGAAGAATACTGACTAGATCAGCCCAAGCGAACGAACTTCGTCTCGTTCGCTAACTAACTCATCCGCAGTGATCTTGATCCGCCCCTCAGCGAAATCATCGAGACCGAAACCCTCTTTTACTTTCCACGAACCCTTACCGTCGGAAAGGATCGGGAATCCAAAGGTCAAGCCCTCGGGCACGCCATACTCGCCGTTGCTCGTCACGCCCACCGACGCGCAGTCGTCGACGGGTGTCGCGTTGACCAAACTCGCGACGGTGCCGATCGCGGCGTTCGCGGCTGAGGCCGCCGAACTGAGTCCACGGGCTTCGATGACCGCCGCCCCGCGCTTTTGCACGGTTGAAATGAACTCACCCTTGAGCCACTCATGATCACTGATGACCTCAAGTGATGCCTTGCCCGCGATCGTCGCGTTGGCGAAATCGGGGAACTGCGTCGATGAGTGATTGCCCCAAATGGCGACGTTCTTCACTTCTTTTACCGGCACGCCGGCTTTCTTCGCTAACTGTGTCTCGGCACGGTTTTGGTCAAGGCGCGTCATAGCGAACCAACGATCCGCTGGCACCTCGGGAGCGTTCGAGCGAGCGATGAGACAGTTGGTATTACACGGGTTTCCAACCACGAGCACGCGCACGTCACTGGCTGCGTTTTCCGCGATCGCTCGACCTTGTGGCTTGAAGATTCCGCCGTTGATGTTCAACAGATCACTTCGCTCCATACCGGCCTTGCGAGGGATCGACCCGACGAGTAGTGCCCAGTTGGTGCCAGCGAAGGCCGTCGTGAGATCGCTCGTGGCGTCAATGCCCGCGAGCAACGGGAACGCGCAGTCGTCAAGTTCCATCACGACACCCTCGAGGCTCTTCATCGCCGGCTCAATCTCGAGCAAGCGCAATGCAACGGGCGTGTCGGGACCAAAGAGCTGGCCCGAGGCGATGCGAAATAATAGTGCGTAACCAATCTGACCGGCAGCGCCGGTCACGGTCACGTTAACGGGGGTAGTCATGACGCTCCTTGTTGGATTAAAGACGGTCGGCGATGGCGGCGCCGAACTCAGAACACTTCACTTCGGTCGCGCCCTCCATCTGACGGGCGAAGTCGTAGGTGACGATCTTTTCGGCGAGGGTGGCCTCGAGTGCCTTGACGATGTCATTGGCGGCGTCGGTCCATCCTAAGTGCTCGAACATCAACACGCCCGACAACAAGACTGAGCCGGGGTTGACCTTGTCGAGGCCCGCGTATTTTGGCGCGGTGCCATGGGTCGCTTCGAAGATGCCGTGACCGGTGACGTAGTTGATGTTCGCACCCGGCGCGATGCCGATGCCGCCGACTTGCGCGGCCAGCGCGTCCGACAGGTAGTCACCGTTCAAGTTCGTGGTCGCGATGACGTCAAACTCTGCTGGTCGCAACAACGCCTGTTGGAACACGATGTCGGCAATGACGTCCTTGACGAGAATCTTCGAGCCCGGCTTGCCGCCGCAGTCGTCCCAACTAACGGCGACGTCGTCGAACTCATCTTTCACCAGTTCGTAGCCCCACTTCATGAAGGCACCTTCGGTGTACTTTTGAATATTGCCCTTGTGCACGAGCGTTACTGACTCGCGCTGGTGGCTTACCGCGTATTTCATTGCCGCGCGGATGAGGCGCTTCGAAGCGAACTCTGAGATTGGCTTCAGTCCAAGACTGCTCGCCTCGCGCACGTTCCAACCAAAGGAGTCAATCACGAACTTACGAAGCTTCTCGGCGTCCGCGCTGCCCGCTTCGAGCTCGAGCCCGGCGTAGACGTCTTCGGTGTTCTCTCGAAAGATGACCATATCGACCTGATCGGGGCGCTTCACCGGAGACGGGACACCCTGGAACCATCGCACTGGTCGAAGACACACGTAAAGGTCCAAGATCTGGCGTAGCGCGACGTTGAGCGATCGCATACCGCCGCCAATCGGCGTCGTCAGTGGGCCCTTGATTCCAATGAGGTACTCGCGAAAGTCCGCGACGGTCTGCTCGGGTAGCCAGTCGCCGGTCTCGTCGAAGGCCTTTTGCCCAGCGAGCACTTCCTTCCACTCGATGCGCTTGCCGTACTTCTTCGCCGCCGCGTCAAGCACGAGCTTGGACGCGGGCCAAATGTCCACGCCGATGCCATCGCCTTCGATAAAAGGAATGATTGGATTGTCCGAGACGTTCAAGACGCCCTCAGTACTCATAGTGATTTTGTCAGCCATGGAGCCATCTTACGACCAACGAAGAACCCGCTTTTAGTGACAAACGTCCCCTGAGGAGCGGTTAAGGAAAGAGCGCGAGATGAATCTCACGCGTCGCCGTCGAGCGATTCAGGGTATAAAAGTGCAGTCCCGGCACCCCGGCGTCGAGTAGTTCAGCGCAGAGTTCGGTCGCGGCGGCGATGCCCTCGGCTCGAACGGCCTTGGTGCCGCCTCGTTCATTGGCCTTCACGAGTCGCGTTATGAGAGCCTCGGGAACACTGGCGCCCATTGACGCCATTCGAGAGACGCCGCTCAGTGTGGTCACGGGCATAATCCCGGGTAACACTGGCTTTTCGACGCCGAGATCAGCGAGCTCGTTCACGAGTCTCTTCCACTCATCTGCTTCGAAGAAAAACTGCGTGACGGCAAAATCGGCGACTTCGAGCTTCCTCGCCAAATGCACGCGATCCGAGGCGAGGTCCTTGGAGCGGGGATGGCCCTGGGGATGGGCGCCGACCCCGACGCAGAACTCTCCGACTTCGCGCACTAGCTCAATGAGGTCGAGCGCGTAGCGAAAATCCGACGCGGCGAGTGTGGGATCCTCGGGAAGGTCACCCCCAAGGGCCATCACGTTCACGACGTTGGCGTCGGCGTAGTTCTTTAAGAGGTCGCGCATCTCGTCACGTCGATGACCCACGCAGATCAAGTGCGCCATCGCGGTGAGATGCCCATCGTGTTGAATCTGCGTGACCAGATCGTAGGTACGTTGACGCGACGCTCGACCTCCGCGATAGGTCACCGAGACAAACGAGGGTTCGAGCTGATCGAGATCGTCCAGCGTTCGCTCGAGTACGGCACTCTCCTCGTCGGATTTTGGTGGGAAGAACTCGAAGGATCGAGTGAACCCGATGGCTAGTAGATCGTCGACGCGCACGGAACTAGTCGGCTCGACCGAAATCGTCTTCGAGTCGCTCAATGTCGTCTTCACCAAAGTAGGTACCGTGTTGCACTTCGATGAGAACAACGGGCGTTACCCCGCGATTCTCACAGCGGTGCGCCTGACCGTGGGCGATATCGATGCTTTGACCGGAGTGCACTTCGTGCTCGACGCCGTCGAGGATGACGGTCGCCGATCCGTTGACAATGAACCAGTGCTCCGCTCGTCGGTCGTGTCGTTGATAGCTAAGGCGCTTTCCGGGCGCCACGACGATGCGCTTTACCTTGTGATCGAAGAGCTCATCGTCGAGCACCGTGAACGAACCCCACGGTCGCTCTTCGAACTCACGTCCTCTTGCGTCTGTTGTTGTCATCGCACCTTCTCCGCGGCCAAGACGGCGTTGCGTAACAGCATGGCACGAGTCATCGGACCGACGCCACCGAGACGAGGCGTGATCCAACCCGCCACCTCAGCGACGTCGTCGGCGACATCGCTGAGAAGTTTTCTCCCTGCGAAACTCGTCCCCGCGCCAACGACGGCCGCGCCCGGGCGCACCATGTCGCGCGTCACGAGTCCGGCCTTTCCGGCGGCGGCGACGATGACGTCGGCGCTTCGAACAATGTCCACCATGTCCTCGACGCCGGTGTGCACGACCGTCACCGCCGCGTTGCAGCCTGGTCGGCGCATCGCCATGAGTAGGGCCAAGGGTCGCCCTATGGTGAGACCTCTGCCAATGATCACTACGTGTTGGCCCTCGACGGGCACGCGGTAGGCGGAGAGTAGTTCGACGATTCCCGCGGGCGTGCACGGTAGCGGCCCCGGCGCGCCCATCACCAGCCGGCCGAGATTGGTCGGATGCAAACCGTCGACGTCCTTCTCCGGGTCAACCCGTAGCAGTACCTCTTCTTGGTTGACGCCACTGGGCAGCGGTAACTGCACGAGTATCGCGTGGACCTGCGGGTCGGCATTGAAACGATCGATGATCGCCTCGATGTCAGATTGTGTCGTATTAGCGGGAAGGTGTTCGTCGAAGGATCGAACGCCGATCTCGGCACACTCTTCGATCTTCATCGCGACGTAACGAGCGCTCGACGGGTCGTCGCCGACAAGAATCGTGCCGAGCCCTGGAGTTCGACCAGCGGCGATGAGGCGCGCAACGCGATCGGCCAACTCCATCTTGATGCGACCAGCAATGCGTTCACCTTCGAGTAGTTCTGCCATGGCGTCTCCTAATGACGAAAATGACGCTCACCAGTGAGCATCATGACGATCCCGGCGAAGTTCGCCGCCTCAATTACCTCTGCGTCGCGCACCGAACCCCCAGGTTGGACGACCGCCGTGACGCCGGCGTTGGTGAGTGACTCAAGTCCGTCGGCGAAGGGAAAGAACGCGTCCGAGGCGGCGGCGGCGCCCTTGGCGCCTTCGCCGGCTTTGGCGACCGCGATCTCTGCCGCGACGACGCGCGACTGTTGGCCAGCGCCCACGCCGCGCGCGACACCGTCTTTGGCGATGACGATGGCGTTCGACGTAGTTCTGGCACAAACTCGCCAGGCCACCACGAGGTCGAGGAGTTGTTCGTCGGTGGGCTTGGCGTCAGTGACGCATCGCCACTGCGCCACGGGAACCATGAGCTCGTCAGCGTTCTGCACGAGCGCGCTGTTACCAAACGTGCGAATAGAAAGTCCGAGTGGCTCTGGTGCTGGCGCACTCAAGAGTCGCGTTGCTTTGCGTCGAGCTACCAAGGTAGCGACGGCCTCGTCACTAAACCCGGACGCGATGACGACGTCGGCCTGAGGACCGGCCGCAATAAGAGCGGCGAGATCGTTATCAACGTCGCCGCCAACCGCGACGATTCCACCGAAGGCACTCTGGGGATCGGCCGCGAGCGCCTTGACGAACGCGTCACGGAGCGACGAGTCGAGCGCCGCGCCCGCCGCGTTGGCGTGCTTGATGATCGCCACCGCGCGTAGCCCTGGCGCGTCAGCGACGAGTTCGTGCACTAATCGCCACGCCGCGTCAGCGTCAAAGAGGTTGAGGTACGACAACGCGCTGCCCGCGTGCTTAGTGACCCCGTCCCACCACGGCGTCGTACCGGCCACGCGATAGCGCGCGGCTATTTGATGTGGGTTCTCGCCGTAGCGCGTCACCTCGGCGCGCTCGAGCACAAGGTGCAGCGTTTCGGGCACCACCGCGTCGGTGGCACTTGGAGGATCCACCAACTCGTTGCCCGCGTCTATCCACCGCACCACTTGTGCGTCGTACATCGACGTGTGCGCGAAGGCAGCGCGCGCGAGCGCGCGACGCGTCGCGTCCGAGAGCGTGCCCGACTTCGCCAACTCCTCTAACACCGCGTCGTACTGCGAGGGGCTCGTAACGACGCCCACGTGGCGGTGATTCTTCGCGGCGGCGCGCACCATGGCCGGTCCGCCGATGTCAATAAGTTCGATTGAAGGATCAGACGAAAAAGGATAGAGATTGCTCACGACGAGGTCGATGGGTGTGATGTCGTGCTCTTGCAGTGCACTGACGTGTTCGGGTTTGTCGAGATCAGCCAGGATCGCGCCGTGAATGCTCGGGTGCAAAGTCTTCACTCGTCCATCGAGCATCTCTGGAAAACCTGTCACCTGCTCGACCTCGAGGTGCGCGATACCAGCTTCTCCTAGGGCCCTCGCGGTGCCGCCCGACGCCACGAGTTCTACGTTGAGAGCACTGAGCCCGCGGGCAAACTCAACGAGCCCGGTCTTGTCCCACACGCTCATCAACGCACGCATCTACTTTTCCTCCAAGGCGCCCGCCACAGTTACGGGTTCTAGACCCTGGGCGAGCGACGCCATTACCCTAGCGACGACGTCGGGATAGAGGGACCGCTCAACATTCTTGATCCGCTCGTGCAATGACGTCTCGTCGTCGTCGGCGTACACCGGGACACTCTGTTGTGCGAGGATCGGTCCGTCGTCCAACGCTTCGGTCGCGACGTGCACGGTGCAACCCGACTCACTAACGCCAGCCGCCAACGTGGCCGCGACCGCGTGCCAACCCTTAAAGGCTGGCAACAAACTCGGATGGGTATTGAGTACTCGACCGGGGAGGGCCCGGTGAAAAGTCTCGGTAACGATGGTGCCAAATCCCGCCATCGCGACAAGATCGATGCGCTCTTCTGTGAGGACGCGAGTCAGTTCAACGGTGTAGGCCTCGCGATCGAAGGACTTGGTAAAGCCGCCGTAGTCGTGACGATTCACCATGCGCGCACTAACGCCCGCAGATTCAGCGACCTCGAGTCCACGACACGGGCGATCAGAGCCGACCAGGGTCACCTTTAACCCCGCTTCCAACATGGCTTCAAGAATGGTGCCCGAACCCGACACCAGTACGCAGAGACGAACCTGAGCCAAGCGCTACATCGCCTTGACGATCTCGACCATCTTTTGGCCAGCTTCCGTAGGGTTCAAACAGACGAACACGCCCGCCGCCGCAAGAGCATCCATCTTGGCTTGGGCCGTGCCCTTCGAACCCGAAATGATGGCACCCGCGTGACCCATCTTTCGACCGGGCGGCGCCGTGACGCCGGCCACGTACGCAACGACGGGCTTGGTCATGTTCAGCTTGATCCACTCGGCGGCGCGCTCCTCTTCTGATCCGCCGATCTCACCAATCATCATCACGGCCTTGGTTTCTGGGTCGGCCTCGAAGGCAGCCAGACAGTCAATGAAGTTCGTCCCGGGCACCGGGTCGCCGCCAATGCCCACGCACGTCGTCTGGCCAATCCCCTGCATGCTCAATTCGTGTAACGCCTGGTACGTCAACGTGCCCGACCGTGACACGATGCCAACTGGTCCACCGGCGAGGGCAATGTCGCCCGACGTGATGCCGATGTTGCACTTACCGGGACTGATAATCCCTGGACAGTTCGGACCGAGGAGGCGTACGCCGGGGAACTCCTCAACAAGACGGTTATAGGTAACGGCTTCGTCGTGGGCGGGAATGCCTTCAGTGATACAGACAATGAAGGTGATGCCACCCGCGGCCGCTTCAATGATCGCGTCCGAGGCGAACTTTGGCGGCACGGCGACGAACGACGCCGTGGCGCCGGTTGCGTCGACCGCTTCCTTGACCGAGTTAAAGACCGGCACGCCGTCAACGTCCGTGCCGCCCTTGCCCGGCGTCACGCCACCGACGATCTTGGTGCCATAATCACGGTTCCTAAGCCCATGAAAACGCCCCTGGCTCCCGGTGAGACCCTGGACAATGACCTTGGTGTGTTCATCTACAAAGATGCTCATGGTCGTCCTTAGTTCGCTAACGCCACTGCGCGTCGCGCGGCGTCCAGCATCGTTGGTTCGGTCATCAAGTGCTCATTCAAATGTGGCGCCAAGATGGCGCGTCCTTCAATCGCGTTGGTGCCGTCGAGTCGCAGCACGATCGGTGCTTTGATCGAGACGCGTTGGAGCGCTTCGAGGACACCGTTCGCAACCTCGTCAACGCGCGTGATGCCACCAAAGATGTTGACAAAGATGGACTTCACTTTGGGGTCGGCGTTGATGACCTCGAGCGCGGCGGCCATGACGTCAGCGTTCGCGCCGCCCCCGATGTCGAGGAAGTTGGCGGCCGTGCCACCAACTTGGTTCACGACGTCGAGCGTCGACATCGCCAGACCTGCGCCGTTGGCAATGATGCCCACCGTGCCGTCCAGTCCGATGTAGTTAAGTTCCTTTTCCTTGGCCATCTTCTCTCTCGGGTCTTCGAACTCGCCTTCGCGAAACGCTTCCCATTCGGGGTGGCGAAACGAGGCGTTCTCGTCCAACGTCACCTTGGCGTCAAGGGCGTGGACCTTGTTGTCGGGGGTCAAGATGAGTGGATTAATCTCCGCCAAGTCACAGTCACCCTTCGTGTAGCAGTCGTAGAGCTTGACCAACAGCTCCGCTGCCTGCTCGCGCGCGACCTCATCGAGTTCTGCTTCCGCCACCCAGCGTCGAGCGGTCGCCAGATCGAGTCCGCGCACCGGATCAATTGAGAGGAAGGCGATCGCGTCAGGGTTCTCTTCTGCCACGACCTCGATCTCGACGCCTCCTTGTGCGCTCAACATGCCCAAGTGCGTTTTGTTCGGGCGGTCCAACGTGAACGAGACGTAGTACTCCTTGGCGATATCGCTCGAGCGCTCGACCCACAGTCGCTTTACGACGTGACCCTTGATATCAAGACCAAGTATGTTGCCCGCGTGCTCTTTGACCTCGTCAACGTTGTTGGCGAGCTTCACGCCCCCTGCTTTTCCGCGTCCACCAACCTTCACCTGGGCCTTGACCACGACGGGATAGCCAACTCGCTCGGCGACTGCGACGGCTTCGGCGACAGTGTCGGCGACGTCACCTGGTGACACGGCGATGCCGTAACGCGCGAAGTACTGCTTGCCCTGATACTCAAAGAGGTCCATTCACTTCAACTTTCATTTCATTGGTGGACCTTCAACGCTCTGGCGCCTCAATCCCGGCAACATTCTCCAGGAGAATCTTATAGGCGAGAACAACGGCGACTTTGCGGCGAAGCCTCTGCAACGACACGGCACGTGTTCACGGGATCGCTGGTGCGAATCGATTCCAAAAGCCGTGAGTTGAGATAGAACCCAACGAAGCCTTCATCGTTAGAAGACCAGCGATACCTGCGACGGCACTAGAAGCCACCGCGTATGAGACTTACGGAATCTTCTTCTTGAGGACGGGGGCCATCTTCTTGACGACCGTGGCCTTCTTCTTGACGACCGTGGTCTTCTTCTTGAGGACGGGAGTCTTCTTCTTGACGACGGGGGTCTTCTTGACGGCAACAGTGGTCTTCGTAACGGCGAGAGTGGTCATCGTAACGGCGAGAGTTGTCTTCGTGACGACAACTGGGGCCTTTTTGACGACGACAACGGGGGCCTTCTTGACGGGCGCCTTTTTCACAGGACTCTGATCGCTGACTGTTGGAGGATTGCCTTTACTACCAATGGTCGTTACCGTGCTCTGGTTACCGACCGCTCCAATTTGTGTCTCGCTCATTACCAAGGGAACAAACACCCCAAAAAAGAGCGCGGCCGTTGCCACGATTGATACGGACTTAAGGCGATATTTAGAACCCATCCAACGCTCGTTCCCCTACCTCGTGGCCGTTACGCCTAGTTGCCACCAAAACCCTCACATCGCTCTATAGGAGATGAGGTTTATCACAGTACTTTCTGTTCCACTGGAATATCGGTCGCCGCCAATCCCGCCAATCCCGCCGCCCATCCGCCGAGCAGCCCTAGGAAGGTCAAATGCCAGTCGAAATCAAAGGCGCCCGCCACGGCCAAGCAGACGAGAGCGCCCACCGCGCACGAAGAAAGCGTGTCGACGCGTCGAACAACTCGTAGGAGGGCAGTAAACGCGAGGGCCAAAAGGGCGACGCCGACGAGTCCACCGTCAGCAGCTATCTGCAGGTATTCGTTATGCGCGAAATGCGCGACGGTGCCGTCAACTGCGTGAAAGTGCAGCAGTTGATCAGGACCCAGGCCAAGTATCGGAGCGGACTCGAACTGATGGATCGCGGCACTCCACTCAACAACGCGATCATTATTGCTCGGTGCTAGCGCCCGTAGTCCGATCTCTGAATGCAATAACAGTCCGGTTACAATCATGGCGGCAAGCATCACCACCACGACGACGATCTGGCGACGCGCAAAGGTCATCGAGACCGTCGATGGCATCCACACCATCGATATCGCGACGAGGGCCACTACCGCGATACCGAGCCACGGATCGGCGCCCTGTAGGGGCGACGTCGCGACGGCAACGACGCCAAGGACGGTGCCGGCAATGAGCGGTACGAGGAACACAAGGTACTGACGCCAAGGCACCAACGCGCACGCGCACACGAACGCCAGAAAAGCCCCGCGGCTCTGCGTCGCAATAAGTCCGCCAGCGCAAAGACACACTGCGACACGGGCCACCCAGGGGCGCGGCCCGCCCGCCAGCGCCATCAACAGACCCATCGCGAGAAATACTCCGGCGGCGTCGGCGTAGGTGAGTGTTGTCGAGAGTCGCCATAGATGTTGCGCCGGCATCGCCATGGGGTACCAGCGCCAGGTCAACCCCGCAAAACCAACGAGAGCTCCGGCGGCCCCTACGACACCTACGAAGAGCCCAGCCAGTTCCTTTTGGAGACGTGTCAGATTCCGGACCGTGACGAAGGCGGCGCCGAATCCAAGGATGCTCGCGCCGAGTGGAAGAAAACTACTCACCGGGCCCACGGTGGCGGCGCGAACGTACCACCAGAGCGCGAGCGCAACGAAACTCGCAACGACCATCCAACTCCAACGATCGTGGCGACGTTGCACGAGTTGCACCACAATGAACACGACGGAGACAGACGCGACGACTACCGCGTCTGGTTTCCAAAAGCCACCATCCCGCACCGCTTCGACCGCCATCAATCCCACGAGCGTCAACACGAGCCACGACGATTCTGTGCCAACTCGCGTGGTTGCCTCGCCTTGAGGCGAAGCCCGCACTTCGCGTGCCACGGTCTTCCTCGTGAAAATGTGCATCTCCTGCCCCTGCGTGCGGTGTGCCAGAGCCCTTCGAAACTTTTAACACGGATTGGCGGTCGTCACACTCGACTCGTCGATCTCGGCCGAGTCAACTACAGGCGACGGCGGAACTTCCTGCAACACCAGCACATCATGTCGGCCCAGTTGGGGCGCCGCAGATCCTAACTGTGATGCACTTCTCGACTATCGAGCGTCGCCTCAAGCCACGTTCCGATCTCGTCGAGGGACGCACCAGGGGTAAAGACCCGAGCGACACCGCCGGCTTCTAGGGTGGGAATATCGTCGTCGGGAATGATGCCGCCCACCACCAACAACACGTCCTCGCGGCCCTGACTCTTCAAGAGATCGACGACCCTCGGGACCAGTACGAGATGCGCGCCCGAAAGCAGCGACAGACCGAGTGCGTCGGCGTCTTCTTGAATCACGGCCTGGACGATCTGCTCGGGAGTTTGATGAAGGCCGGTGTAGACGACTTCGAATCCAGCGTCACGCAGCGTTCGAGCAATCACTTTGGCCCCCCGATCGTGGCCGTCAAGACCGGGCTTGGCGACTACGACTCGGTACGTGCGCTTCATCAGCACTTCAGCATAGGGGCCTCTCTCATAGGCAGAAATCTGCGCGCCGCTCGCTCCCGAGCCCGCTAAAAGCCGCGACTAGCGTTAAAGGTTGTGACTACCAACGTGGCGACTCAGCGTGGCACACTGCTTGCCCTGGTCTCGGCGATGCGACCACGACAGTGGATCAAAAATGGCCTCATCGTGGTAGCGCCGGCCGCGGCGGGCACGCTCTTGCACGCCAGCGTCTTTCGCCATACCGTCATCGCCTTTCTCGCGTTCTGTGCGACCGCTTCTGGGCTCTACGTGTTGAACGACCTGCGCGACGTCGAGGCTGATCGCGAGCACCCGACCAAGCGCTACCGGGCTATTGCGGCGGGCCAACTCTCGACACCTTTAGCGGCCAGCGCCTCAATCGTCTTGTTGATCGTTGGATTCTTGCTCTTGGTGGTGATTCCCCGTCCTCAGGATCTCCTTATCATCCTCGGTCTCTACGTCGTGATTTCACTGTCGTACATCTACTGGCTAAAGAACGTGGTAATCATCGAGCTCGGCGCCGTCGCCAGTGGCTACTTCCTACGCGCCTACGCCGGCGCCGCCGCCTCACATATCTTCGTCTCCTCGTGGTTCCTCGTCGTGGTCTCTTTTGGCGCGCTGTTCTTGGTGGTCGGCAAGCGCGACAGTGAACTCAAGAAGATTGGCGCGGGCACGACGCGAAAGGTGCTGAGCGAGTACACCCGCAACTTTCTCGATTCCGCGCTGACGCTGTGCGCCACGGTCGTCGTGACGGGGTACTGCCTTTGGGCCTTTGACACGGCCTCGACTGGTCTCTCGTCGAACCCCGACGGGGTCTTACCCGTGCGACTGAGCGTGGTACCGGTCGTCTTCGCGATGCTGTTCATCTTGCGCTCGGTGGAAGCGGGTAACGGCGCGACGCCCGAAGACCTCGTGCTGCACGACCACACCGTCCAAGCTCTCATCGTCGTGTGGGCGATTCTCATGGTCTTTGGCGTCTACCTGTGAGCGACGCGTCCCTCTCGGGATGGGGACGAACGAAGTTCGCCTTCTCGAGCGTGCATACGCCCCTCGACGAAGAGGACGTGATGAACGAATTCAAGTCGAACGCACACGTCATTGCCCGGGGCCTGGGACGAAGTTACGGCGACGCCGCCCAACTCAGCGGCGGCGTCGTGCTCGACAACCGCCAACTCGGTGGAATCGGCACCATTGACACGAGTGGCGTCGTGAACGTGGGCGCTGGCGTCTCGTTCGATGAGCTGCTCGCCTACGCGATTCCACAGGGCTGGTTCGTCCCCGTCACGCCCGGCACGCGTCAGGTCACGATGGGTGGCGCGATTGGTGCGGACGTGCACGGCAAGAACCACCACGTGGATGGATCCTTTGCGAATCACGTGCTTTCGATGCGACTCGTGACGCCCAGTGGCGCCTTCACGCTCTCGCCCACCGATGAACCCGCGCTCTTTTGGGCGACGATAGGCGCCATGGGACTGACGGGTGTCGTGACGTCACTCAACCTCAAGATGATCCCAATCGAAACCGACCACGTGCTCGTCGACACTGAACGTTTTGGTGACCTTGACGCCGTCATGTCCGCCATGAGCGAAGGTGACGACGACTACCGCTACTCCGTTGCCTGGGTCGACTGCATGACGCGCGGCGCGCATATGGGACGCGCAATTCTCACTCGCGCCAATCACGCGCTTGCCACGGACCTCGAGAATGTGTCGCTGAAGGGACCGCGCACGAAGAAACTGTCGGTGCCCTTGACGGCGCCCAGGGGTCTACTCAATAAGTGGTCGGTCACGGCCTTCAACGAACTCTGGTTTCGCTCAGCGCCTCGCTACGAGATTGGCGAATCGCAGTCGCTCTCGACGTTCTTCCACCCGCTCGACGGCGTTGGCAACTGGAACCGCCTCTATGGACCGCGGGGCTTCGTGCAATATCAGTTCTGCGTGCCAGAAAGCGCCAGCGACACCGTGCGTGAGGTGATCGAACGACTCTCAGCGTCACGCGTGCCGAGCTTCCTCGCCGTTCTCAAGCGCTTCGGTCCCAAAAATCCGGGGCCACTCTCGTTTCCCATAGCTGGATGGACGTTGGCGCTCGATCTTCCGGTCGGTCCCTCAGCGTTACCTGGCGTGCTCGACGAACTCGACGAACTCGTGGCGGGTGCGGGCGGACGCGTGTACTTCGCCAAAGACGCTCGACTACGCGCGGAGTTCGTGAAGACTATGTACCCACGACTCGCTGAGTTCCTCGAGATTAAAACACGCATTGACCCGAAGAATCAACTGACGAGCGATCTCGCGCGACGTCTCGACCTAGTAGGAAGTTAGATATGGAAAACGCCTTTGGTCAGCCCCAAAACGTGGTCGTGTTCGGTGGCAGTTCGGACATAGCTCGAGCACTGACGAAGAAACTCTGCACGGCTCGCGCGCACACGGTCATCCTCGCCGGTCGCAATCAAGAGGCCTTGGACGTAGCGGCCCACGAAGCCCAAGAGTACGGAGCGACGAAGACTGACGTTGTCCTCTTCGACGCCGAAGATCCCTCCAACGCCGCGCGCACCGTAACCGAGGCCTTCGAAAAGGTCGGTGAACAGGTCGATCTCGTCGTGATCGCGGTCGGTCTGCTCGGAACTCAACGTGAGGACGAAGACAGCGCCGAAGCGTCAGCGCGCATGATAACGGTGAACGTCACGTGGCCCGTCGCGGCACTCGCCGAAATCCGCCGCCGCCTCGTAGCTCAGGGCAGCGGACGCATCCTCGTCATGAGCTCCGTCGCGGCAATACGAATCAGGCGAAACGCCTACCTCTACTCGGGCGCAAAGGCCGGCCTTGACCGACTCTGTGTCGGACTGGCGCAATCACTCGAAGGAACCGGCGTACGACTCCAACTACTGCGACCAGCCGTCGTGCGCACCAAGATGACGACGGGCTCCGACGAACCGCCCTTCACGACGGGACCAAACGAAGTCGCGGAAAACGTCATGCGGGGACTGGCGACGAACGAAGACGTCATCTGGAGCCCGCCGCTGTTGCGCTACGTCTTTTTCCTTCTTCGCCACCTGCCGACACCGCTGTGGCGAAAGATAGCCGACCGCTAAATCCAGCTAGCCCCCGGACGGCGTCGTCGCACTTGGTCGAAGCGACATCGTGTAGAAGTCGCGCGTCCACCACGATCCGAAATAGCGCCCCGGCGATCCCGCCATGCCATTCAGCAAACTCAACCCGTTGCCGCCGTTAATGGCCGTCTTCAATGGACCGGTGAAGGTGGAAAACTGCACCCAGTCAGTGTTGATGTCGAGCTCCATCGCCTGCACCGCGCCCGCGCGTACCAAGACGTTGGCGAGGTCGCTTATGGAAAGACTCGGCCCTCCCACATAGACCAGCGCGCCACTCGACGTCACGCCAAGACCCGATCGCCACACGTTGAACGAGCCGCCGAGCGTCTTGCCCCAGTGCATGACGTTCGCGTTCGTCAGTCCCGGCACCGCCGCGCCTTTATCGACAATGAGATCGAGATTCTGGCGCACCGAAGCAATCTGATTGGTCATCTTGACGTCACGGCCCCACTTGGCGACCGTCATCGATCCGTCTTTGTACACGACAGCCGACGCTGCGCCGTTGCGCAGCGGAACAATTGCCTTGTTATTCGTGTAGTAGCCACCGTTCGCGTCGGGCATTCGAAAACCAGCGTTGAACGCGTCAACGAGCGTGGTGGACGCCGCCGCGGAAATCGGCGCGGTGAAGGGATACGGTCCTCCCCCGGGAACTGACGATCCCGAGTAGAGCTGGGCCCTCAACAACTTTGGGTCCATCCACACCACACCCACGACGTAACTCGTGTGGAGTGCGTCGGGACGGACGAACGCTTCGTAGGTCGTGGGCGTGCCGTTAGCACTCGTGCGACCAACGACATGCCACACCCCTTCGCCCGGCAATGGGTTAGTCGCCGGGGTGGGAATCGTCTTGGGCGCTGCCGTGTGCAGCCCCGAGGTGGCCTTCGTGACGACGGTGCCAACGCCGAAGGCACTCAGTGGCGGCGCTCCGCCGATCTTGGCCGGGTGGAGTCGGTAGTACTGGGCCTCGGCCCAGGTCACCACGGTGCCGAGGCCGTGCTGGCGACCCCACTCCGCGAAACGGGCCTGGAAGGAGACGCCATAGCCCTGATTGGTGAGAGCGAAGGCGAGGGTGATTCCTAAGTAACCAACCACGACGATCGTGACGACCGACAGCACCACCAGCGCGCGGCGTCGCCAGTACACGAAGGCTGAGTACCGGCGGGCCCTCGGGGGCGCGGGGGGTCGATAGGCAGTGCGCGTAGAGGTCATGGACTCCCATTCTCGCACCTCAACGGGTGACCTCATTCGGGGCGCTGGGAATTCTTACCAACGATTTAGGCGCGATGAAGGGGCGTCATCGCGAGCACGAGATGTTTCGTGCCGTGTTCCAGGAATTTCACCGTCGCTCGGGCGTGCGGGCCGTCACCTTCAACCCGTTCGACCAGGCCAGGACCAAATCGGTCGTGCACCACGCGCTCGCCAACCCTTAAACCGAGTTTCTCAGCACCCGTAGAACGAGCGGGTGGCGCGGCGCCGGTGCCAAAGGCTCGACCCGACGTGAACTCCGTCGATCGACCAACGAAGCCGTCGACTTCGGGTGAGAAGGACGAGCGTCGCGTCGGCAATGTCGAAGAGATATCCGTGACGAGTTCACTGGGAATCTCTTGGAGGAAGCGACTCGCTATCGCTTCCACTCGGTGTCCCCACATCGTGCGGCTCCACGCGTGGGTCAAAATCAGATAGCGCATCGCGCGCGTGATGCCTACGTAACACAGTCGCCGTTCCTCTTCGAGCTCGGCGTCGTCTGAGAGTGCGCGTCGGTGAGGAAAGACGGTCTCTTCGAGACCGGTGACCACGACCGCGGGATACTCGAGACCCTTGGCGACGTGCAAGGTCATCAGTGAGATTGCTCCCTCACCACTGCCGAGTTGATCGGAGTCAGCGACGAGCGCCATGCGCTCAACGAAATCGAGCAGCGTGTTGTACTGCGCGGCGGCTGAAGCGAGTTCGCCCAAGTTCTCGAGACGCGAGTACGCCTCATCAGAGTCCTCGGCGCGCAGTGCGTCACCCATGCCTGACTCACGCACGATCGCGTCGATCAACTCTCTGGGACTGAGATCGTTTGACAGGGCGCGAAGTTCATCAAGCATGAAGGAGAACTTCGCCGCGCCACTTAGCGCTCGCCCCGTAAGACCAGCGGCGGCGCCGTAGTGCGGCGCTTCGGCAAAAGAAAGTCCGTGCTCGGCCGCGTAAGCGCCGAGCTTCGCTTGGGCCGCCTCACCGACGCCGCGCTTGGGTTCGTTGATGACCCGTCTCGCTGATGCTTCGTCGCGCGGGTTTACGATGAGCCTCGCGTAGGCGAGGGCGTTTTTGATCTCCTTCCGGTCATAGAACCGCATACCCGAGACGACACGGTAGGGAACATTCGCCCGCAGCATCTCTTCTTCCAACACCCGGCTTTGGGCGTTGGTGCGATAAAACACCGCCATCTCGTTCCAACCAAGACCATGTTCACTGCGCAGTCGTCGAAGTTCGCTCGCCACCCAGCGGCCTTCGTCGTACTCGTCGCCCGCGCGATAAAGACGAATCTTCTCGCCCTGGTCGCCGTCGGTGAAGAGGTTCTTCGCGTGACGGCTCGCGTTTCTTGCGATCACCGCGTTCGCGGCGTCGAGAATTGTCTGCGTGGAGCGAAAGTTCTGCTCGAGCAAGATGACCTTCGCGTCGGGGAAACGCTGTTCGAACTGCAAGATGTTGCGCACGTCGGCCGCTCGAAAACGATAGATCGACTGATCAGAATCGCCCACCACGCAAAGGTTGCGGTGCTCCGCGGCCAGTATCATCACCAATTCGTTCTGCACGCCGTTCGTGTCTTGGAACTCGTCGACGAGCAGGTACTTAAAGCGTTCCTGGTACGAGCGCAGCAGGTGCTCGTCGGCCTTGAGCATCGCGACGGCGTTCAAGAGTAGGTCGTCAAAGTCCATCGCGTTCGCCAGACGAAGTCGCTTCGCGTACTGCACGTAGATCTCGGCGATGCGACGACGCGTCGGGTCACCGCCGTACAACTCTGCGTACGCTTCGGGTGAGAGCATTTCGTTCTTCGCGGCTGAAATCGCAGCCGACACGCTGCGCGGCGCGAGCCGTTTGGTGTCGAGATTGAGTTCTTTCATAATGCGCTCAACGGCCGTCTCCGCGTCGCCAGCGTCGTAGATCGTAAAGCCGCGCTCGAAGCCAAGTACGTCCGCGTGCGAACGCAACATTCGAAGACACGCCGAGTGAAAGGTCGAAACCCACATCGAATCGGCCTCGGCGCCGACGAGATCAACAACGCGTCGGCGCATCTCGTCGGCCGCCTTGTTCGTAAAGGTGATGGCCATGATCTCATAGGGACGGGCGTCACCGGTCGCTAACAAGTGGGCGATTCTTCTAGTGAGCACTCGCGTCTTGCCCGAGCCGGCTCCCGCGATGACGAGCAGCGGTCCGCCACGTTGGGTGACGGCCTCGCGTTGGGGAATGGTGAGACCTTCGAGCAACGACGAGGGGTCGAGCGCGGTCAGCGACTCAGCAGTGTTGGTTCCCCACAGTGACTCGTCAGAGAACGAATGACGCGTCACTCCCACTCAATGGTGCCGGGCGGCTTGCTCGTGACGTCAAGCGCGACGCGATTCACGCCGTCGACCTCGCGGATCAACCGGTTCGCGATTGACTCGATCACCTCGTAGGGCAACCGAGCCCAGTCCGCGGTCATGGCGTCGTCACTCGTGACGGCGCGAATGATGATCGGGTACGCGTAGGTTCGTCCATCCCCCATGACACCCACCGTACGCACGGCGGGTAACACGGCAAAGCTCTGCCAGAGATCGCGGTATAGCCCCGCTTTTTTGATTTCGTCGACGACGACGTAGTCGGCGTTTCTTAAGATCTCCGCTCGCTCTCTCGTCACTTCACCAACAATGCGCACCCCGAGTCCCGGGCCGGGGAACGGTTGGCGCCACACGATCTCGGCGGGAAGTCCCAACTCCTCGCCGACGCGTCGCACCTCGTCCTTGAAGAGCGTGCGCAGCGGTTCGACGAGATCGAAGGAGAGATCCTCGGGCAGCCCCCCGACGTTGTGGTGACTCTTGATGTTCGCGGCGTGTCCCGATCCTGACTCGATGACGTCGGGATAGAGCGTGCCCTGGACGAGAAATCGCGGACCGTTGCCATCTTTGGCGAGATCGCGCGCGACCGTCTCGAACTCTCGAATGAAGAGCTCGCCAATGATCTTGCGCTTTCGCTCCGGATCGGTCACGCCGGCCAACGCGTCAAAGAAGCGGTCTTGGGCTTTCACGTGAATCAACTCGACGCCGAACTGACGAATGAACGTCTCTTCGATCTGCTCACCCTCGTTCTTTCGCATAAGACCCGTGTCAACGAAGACGCACGTCAGTTGTGCGCCAACGGCCCTGGTGACGAGCGCCGCGGCGACAGCCGAGTCGACGCCACCAGAAAGTGCGCAGAGCACTTTCTCGTCGCCCACCTGCGCACGAATCGCCGCCACCTGGTCTTCGATGATTGAGGTATTCGTCCACGTCGCGGGCACGACGGCGACGTGGTGCAGAAAATTCGACAGCAGTTCCTGGCCGCGTTCGGTGTGCACGACTTCAGGGTGGAACTGCACGGCGTGCAGTCGTCGCGCGACGTCTTCCATCACGGCGACGGGCGCTTCGGGCGACGACGCCGTGACGACGAAGCCCTCGGGCGCGGTGGCGATCGCGTCGCCGTGACTCATCCAGGTCGTCGTTGTCGTGGGCCACTCGGTCATCAATACCGTCGGACCGTGACGCGTTAGCAACGTTCGCCCGTATTCGCCCACGCCGGTATTGGCAACGTGGCCACCGAGCTGCTGCGCCATGAGTTGCGCGCCGTAACAGATACCAAGAATCGGAATACCGAGTTCGTAGATGGCGGGATCGAGTAACGGCGCCGGTACGGCGTAGACCGACTTCGGTCCACCAGACAAGATGATGGCGCCGGGCGCCTTCGCGCGAACTTGAGCGGCGGTGATCGTGTTGGGCACGATCTCTGAGTAGACGTGCGCCTCGCGCACGCGTCGAGCGATTAGTTGGGCGTACTGGGCCCCGAAGTCAACGACGAGGACAGTGTCGTTCAATGTCCCATGCCCACGCCTTGTGAGCGTTGCATCTGTTTGCCTTCGGTCTGTAGCGAGGGCGCCAACATGATCTCGGCCTTTTGGAACTCTTTCAGCGTCTCGTAACCACACGTGGCCATGGACGTACGTAGCGCGCCAAAGAGATTGAGTCGTCCGTCGTTCTCGTGCGCTGGGCCAAGAAGGATCTCCTTCAAGGTGCCACGAACTTGCGTGCGCACGCGCGTGCCGCGAGGCAGCGTCGGGTGAAAGGTCGCCATGCCCCAGTGAAATCCTCGGGCGGGCGCCTCGACGGCACTGGTGAGTGGTGAACCGATCATCACCGCGTCCGCGCCACAGGCAATGGCTTTGGCGATGTCGCCGCCCTTACTCATGCCACCGTCGGCGATGACGTGCACGTAGACACCCGTCTCGTCGAGGTGGCGCATACGCGCACCCGCGACGTCGGCGATCGCCGTTGCTTGTGGCACGCCAATACCGAGCACCGCACGCGACGTGCACGCGTTACCCGGTCCAACACCCACCAGCACGCCGGCAGCGCCGGTGCGCATGAGATGCAGCGCCGCCTGATAACTCGCGCAACCGCCCACGATGACCGGAATTTCAAAGTCACGAATGAACTTCTTCAAGTTGAGGGGCTCGGCGGTCTTGGACACGTGCTCGGCGGAGACGACGGTACCTTGAATCACGAGGATGTCAAGACCCGAGTCGATGATGGTCTTGCTCATCCACGACGTGCGCGCGGGCGTCACGGAGGCCGAGGTGGTAATTCCGGCGTCTTTCATCTGCTTGATACGTTCTGCGACGAGTTCGAGTTTGATGGGCTCTAAGTACATCTGTTGCATACGAGCCGTTGCCTTGTCGTCGTCGAGTTCGCGAATCTCATCAAAGAGCGGCATTGGGTCCTCGTAGCGGGTCCAAAGACCCTCGAGGTTAAGGACACCGAGTCCGCCGAGGCGTCCGAGTTCGATAGCCGTGAGCGGCGATATCGCGCCGTCCATCGCGGAACCGAGTATTGGCAGATCAAACTTGTACGCGTCGATCTGCCACGAGATGTCAACGTCTTCGGGGTCACGAGTGCGCCGGGAGGGCACGATCGCAATGTCGTCGAAGCCATAGGCCTGACGAGCCGATTTGAAGATGCCGATCTCAACTTCCGCCATGAAGTCCTCCGATTGAAAACAGCACAAAGTGAAAGTGTGTTTCTAACAATCTACTAGGACGCTTGGCCACGACGACCGACGTCACCGGGCCACGGAACGCCGGTGATGACACAGAGCAACTCCGTTAAGACCCGCGCGGTCGCTCCCCAAATGACGTCGCCGGGAACGCGAAAGAAGGAGATCGGATAGAAGCCATCGGCGTCCGCACCGGGCCGTGGCAGTCGCCGGCGCCACCGTTCCTCGATGAAGGCCCCATCTTCGACCAGGTCCTTTAGCGCAACGGTGAACGCGCGATCAACCTCCTTAGGATCGATCGTCAAGGTAGGTCGCGCCGACAAGAACCCAACTATGGGCCAGATTGACGAGCTCGACACGAACGAAACGATCGGGCTCAGCCAACCAACGGGCGTCACCAGTGAGGGGTCGAGACCGACTTCTTCGTGCGCCTCACGTAGCGCCGTCGCGATTGGTGTCTCGCCCTCGTCGCAGCGCCCCCCGGGAAGGGCGATCTCTCCGCTGTGGTGTCGAAGTGACAACGAACGTCTCGTGAGAATGACGTGGACCTCATCGTCCTCTTCAAAGAGCGCAACGAGCACCGCGGACCGGAGCGTTATCGGGGTTAAATCGCCATCGGCGACGAACGACAACTCCGCTGGCTGATCGGGAAGAGGATTCGTGTCGAGAATCCGTTGCGCTCGTCGAAGCTGCGACGTGACGCTCTCAACGGTAAAGCCTGATCGCCACGGTAGCGCGAGTGTTGACCACGGCGCGGGCGCACCGGGTTCAATGTCGTCGGGCTCGGGAATGATCTGGGGATAGAGATGGCCAAAGAAACGTTCGGGGCGCTCGTTCTTGGGCGTCATCGGTGTTCCTCTAGACTTTGTGTGCTTTTGACCTTCTCACCGTAACGTAACGCGCGCCCCAACCCCGTCAGGAATTTCCCCTTGAAATCTCTCGCTCGCTTTTGTGTCCGTCATCGCTGGTACGTGCTGGGAGCGTGGATGGCGCTCTTCGTCATCATCAACGTCGCCTCCCAGTCTGCGGGTTCGGCCTATTCGAACTCCTTTAGCCTGCCCGGGACTAACTCGTCGCACGCCTACGACCTCCTCGCAAAGGGCTTCACGGGCCAGTCGGGCGACGTCGACCAGATCGTCTTTCAGTCCCCTAAGGGTCCAGTTGCCGCTCAGGGGGCAACGATTCAAGCGGTCTTAGCGAAAGTTCAGAAACTCCCTGAGGTCGCGAGCGTCACTTCGCCGTTCTGCACGGCGTCGTTCGCCACGAGTGAGACATTGCCGAACGGTACGTGTCTCGGTTCCACGCAAGTCTCCAAGGACGGCACCATCGCCTACGCCGTCGTGCACTTTTCGACGACGGCCTTCCACTTAATGAACCCACAGATCAAGGCCGTCGAAACGCTGGCCGCCACCGCGCGCTCGTCGTCGTTGAACGTGCAGTTCGGTGGTGACGCCTTTGGTCAGTTGGACTCACCAAAAGGAAGTCCCGGTGAGATTTTCGGTCTCATCGCAACCGCCATCGTGTTGGTGCTCGCCTTCGGGTCGTTCTTTGCGATGTTGCTGCCCTTAGGCGTGGCGCTCTTCGCCCTCGGCATCGCCCTCGCCGCAAGTGTCTTGTTGAGCCACATTCTCGCCATTGCTCAGTTCGCACCAATTCTTGGGTCCTTGATCGGCCTTGGTGTCGGTATCGACTACGCCCTCTTCATCGTCACCCGAGCACGACAAGAGCTGAAACGTGGCGCCAGTGTGGAAGAGGCGACGACGACGGCCCTCAACACGTCAGGACGCGCCGTACTCTTCGCCGGCACGACCGTCGTCATTGCGCTGCTCGGCATGTTGATCCTGCAACTGTCGTTCATGAACGGCGTGGCGATCTCTGCGTCCGTCACCGTCCTTATCACGATGCTCGCCTCAATATCGCTCTTGCCCTCCTTGTTGGCCTTTCAAAAGCACCACGTGCTAAGCCGTCGCGAGCGTCGCGCCATCAAAGAACACGGTCCCGGTCCCGTCATGGTCGGTGGTCCCTGGCAGCGCTGGGCCCACTTCGTCTCTCGCCACCCTCGCGTGCTCTCTCTCGGCGCGCTGCTCCTCATCGTGGCCTTCATAGTGCCATTCTTTTCTCTCCATCTTGGTAGCTCTGACCAGGGATCGAACCCGCCGAACACAACCACCCGCCAGGCCTACGACTTGTTGGCCAAAGGCTTCGGACCGGGCTTCAACGGACCCCTCGCGATTGTTGGCGCGCTGAACGGCGCAAGTGACAAGGCCGCGATGCAGAGCCTTGACGCGTCACTGAACGGCAAGCCCGGCGTCGCTGCCGTCGCGCCCCTGATCACCAACAGTGCGGGCACCGTGGGGATCATCAACGTGATTCCGACGACGAGTCCTCAGGACGCGAAGACCGCGACGCTGATCATGAACATCCGCAACCAGTACATCCCTGCGGCGACGTCCGCTACGCACACCGCTATTTACGTGGGCGGATTGACGGCGATCTTCGTCGACTTCGCGACAGTGCTAACTGCCAAACTGCCGCTCTTCGTCGGCGTAATCGTGCTCTTGGGCTGTTTGTTGCTCATGGTCGCCTTCCGAAGTGTTCTAGTGCCGCTGGTTGCGGCAGTGATGAACTTGCTCGCGGTGGGCGCGTCCTTTGGTCTCGTCGTCGCGGTCTTTCAGTGGGGATGGGGTAGTTCGCTCATCCGCGCTGGCACCGGACCGATCGAGTCCTTCTTACCAATCATCATGATCGCCATCCTCTTTGGACTCTCGATGGACTACCAAGTCTTTTTGGTCTCTCGAATGCATGAAGAGTGGCTGAACACCAACGACAACGAAGAGGCCATCATTCGAGGTCAAGCCAACACGGGACGCGTCATCACCGCGGCCGCGCTGGTCATGATCTGTGTCTTCTTCTCCTTCGCCTTTGGCGGACAGCGCGTCATCGCAGAGTTCGGGATTGGTCTTGGCGGCGCGGTCTTGATCGACGCCTTCGTCATTCGAACGGTGCTCGTACCGTCGTTGATGCACTTCATTGGTAAAGCCAACTGGTGGATGCCCCGCTGGCTCGATCGGCTAACGCCACACGTCGCCGTCGAGGCCACGGACGACGAAGTCATTACCGCCTAGGTCGTGGCAACCTCACTCGAAGAGCCGTGGCCCGGTGATGGTCGTGCTCAACGCCAACGACGAGTCAACTAAAAAAAGAGACCGGGCCCAAATGGGCCCGGTCTCTTCAAAGTCCCTGTGGACAGATGACTACATCATCCCGCCCATGCCACCCATACCGCCGTCACCCATTGACGAACCAGCGGGCTCAGGCTTATCGGCAACGATCGCTTCGGTCGTTAGCAACAACGCCGCAATGGACGCTGCGTTCTGCAGCGCGGAGCGCGTCACTTTCGCGGGGTCAATGACGCCGGCCTTCACGAGGTCTTCGAGGACGCCCGTGTCGGCGTTGAGTCCAACCGAACCCTTGGCGTCGGCAACTTCACGAACCTTGACGGCACCTTCGAATCCCGCGTTCTGAGCAATGTGACGAAGGGGTGACTCGAGTGAGTTCGCGACGATCCGCGCACCCGTTGCCTCGTCACCACTCAGGGTCTCGATGAGCTTGTCAACTGACACGCGCGCACGAACAAGTGCCGTGCCACCACCAGCGACGATGCCCTCATCGATTGCGGCGCGCGTTGCGCTTAGTGCGTCTTCAATGCGGTGCTTCTTTTCCTTGAGCTCAACTTCGGTTGCGGCGCCGACTTTGACAACGGCCACACCACCCGCGAGCTTCGCCAGGCGCTCTTGGAGCTTCTCGCGGTCCCAGTCCGAGTCAGTGTCTTCGATCTCGCGCTTGAGCTGCGCGACGCGACCAGCGACGTCGTCTTTGGCTCCGTCACCGTCAACGAGCGTCGTGGCGTCTTTTGTCACGACGATGCGACGGGCCTTACCCAAAAGGTCGACAGTGGCACTATCGAGTTTGAGGCCGATCTCGTCAGAGATCACCGTGCCGCCCGTGAGAATGGCCATGTCCTGGAGCATTGCCTTGCGGCGTTCTCCGAAACCAGGTGCCTTCACGGCAACTGAGGTGAAGGTGCCACGAATCTTGTTCACGACGAGTGTCGCCAAGGCTTCGCCTTCGACGTCTTCGGCGACGATCAATAGGGGACGGCCCGACTGCATTACTTTCTCGAGCACCGGCACGAGGTCGTGCACGGCCGAGATCTTGTTGCTCGTAAAGAGAATGTACGCGTCTTCGAGTACTGCCTCTTGACGCTCGGCGTCAGTGACGAAGTACGGCGAGAGGTAACCCTTGTCGAATTGCATACCTTCGGTGAGCTCGAGCTCGATGCCAAACGTGTTGGACTCTTCAACCGTGACGGTGCCGTCCTTGCCGACCTTGTCAATGGCGTCGGCGATGACTTCGCCTATGGCGGCGTCGGCGGCAGAGATAGTCGCCACCTGAGCAATCTGCGTCTTGCCAGCAACCTCTTGACTCTGGGCGGCAATGGACTCAACGGCCGCCTTGACGGCCTTTTCGATGCCGCGCTTGAGACCCGAGGGGCTCGCGCCGGCGGCGACGTTGCGCAGGCCCTCCTTGATTAGAGCTTGAGCGAGAACCGTCGCGGTCGTCGTCCCGTCACCGGCTACGTCGTTCGTCTTTGTCGCGACTTCCTTGACCAACTGCGCGCCCATGTTCTCAAAGGGGTCTTCGAGTTCGATCTCGCGCGCAATGGAGACGCCGTCGTTGGTAATGGTCGGCGCACCAAACTTCTTACCCAACACGACGTTGCGACCCTTGGGTCCAAGGGTCACCTTCACCGCGTCGGCCAATTTGTCGACACCGGCTTCGAGGCCGCGTCGTGCGTCCTCGTCAAACTTCAATAACTTTGACATGATTCTTCTTTCGTGTTCGAATTAGAGACGAGCCACGCTCGCCACGGGCTACTTGGAAACGGTCGCGAGTACGTCGCGGCCTGAGAGGATCAAAAGGTCCTCACCGTCAACCGTGATCTCGGTGCCGCCGTACTTTGAGTAGACGACGGTATCACCAACGGACACGCCAGTCGGTATGATCTCGCCGGTTGAGTCCGTGCGACGACCGGGACCGGTCGCGAGGACTTCACCCTGCTGGGGCTTTTCCTTAGCGGTGTCGGGAATCACCAGGCCGGACGCCGTAGTGGCTTCGGCACTGTTGGGACGAACCACGATGCGGTCTTCTAGTGGGTGCAACTTCATTGTTCTTGCCTCCTGAGCAATTAGCACTCGATACTTGCGACTGCCAATTTAGCAGCCATCAGCCCAGAGTGCCAAAAAACTCTTTCCGTGGCTCTATCCTTCGTCGGTGGCCCTCTCTTCACATCAACGACGCGACCTCCGATTGCTGGCGGCCTTTCGAGGGTTCTCTGCCCTTGGTGACGCAATTGCCCTGATCACGCTCTATCTTCGCTTGTCGCACCACGGCCAGGGCTGGATGATCGCGGCCCTTTCGATCGCGGCCGCTCTTCCGCTCGTAGCGCTGGCGCCAGTATCTGGCTACGTCGTTGACCACGTGCCCGCAAAGAAGTTCCTCGCGGCGTTATGTGGTTTCGAAGCCGTCGTATGCGTCGGCATTGGCTACTGGCACGGGAACCTGGCGACAATTTCGTTGATGGCCCTTCTCACGTGTGGCGTGGCGTTCTCACTGCCGGGCTACTCCGCACTCGTGCCCACCTTGAGTGGCGAAGAGAATATTGCGCTCGCCCAGTCGACGTTGCAGTCAGTTCAAGGCGTCGCCCTCACCGCGGGCCCGGCCCTTGGCGGACTGCTCGTGGGCGCACTTGGCCAGAGCGGTCCGCTCTATTTGGACGGGGCGAGTTTCGCACTAGCCGGTCTTGGCACGTTGTTGCTCGGCAACGATCGCCGACCAGGCGCTCGCGAGCCACACGCTACGAAGCCCGAGCACGAGCTCACTGCGGGCCTTCGACTCATCTTCACCGACCCGCTTTTTCGACCCGTCGTCGTCACCGTGACCGTGTTCATGTTGTCGCTCGGCGCGGTCAACGTCGCCGAAGTCTTCTTTATTACGCGCACCCTGCACGCGAGCGCGCTGTTCTATGGACTAGTCGGTACCAGTTTTGGCGTCGGGAGCATCGTAGGGGCACTCTGGTCAAAGCGCCTCAAACAAGACCCCTTCAAGCTCGTTCGAACGTCACTGGTCGACATGGCGGTCATCAGTGTCTTACTCGGCGCGACCGGACTCGTCGAACACGTGTACTACGTCTTTCCCTTGATGGCGGCAACAGGTGTCTTAGTAGGCGTCATCAACGTCGCGTGGTCCACGCTGTTCGCGGTTAAAACGCCCGAGGCTCTGCGAGGGCGAGTCTTTGCGGCGGTCGGCGCAATGTTCACGAGCGCGGAAATCAGCTCGATGGTTCTAGGCGGACTGCTACTGAGCTTCATTGCGCCACGCACTATCTTTCAACTCGCCGGCATTGTGTCGACCGTCACGGTGTGCATAGTTGGACCATTCGAACTCCGCACGAGTCGTCGGGCGCACCAACCAACGATCGAGCCTCAGGGCGACTGACGTTCGAGGCGCCACGCGGCGTCGTTGAGAAAGTAGACGACCCGATCGTGCAGCCGGTCCTCGCGATGTTGCCAGAACTCAACACGGTTGGGCGTGAGGCGATAGCCACCCCAATACTCGGGCCGAGGAACGTCGCGACCTTCAAATTCCTTCGCCAGTTCTGCGATCCGCGCTTCGAGTTCGTCGCGACTCGCGAGTGGTTGACTCTGATGACTTGCTATCGCACCCAGCTGACTTCCCCTGGCTCGCGTGGCGAAGTACGCGTCGGACTCGCTTGGCGTTGCCTTCACCACGTCACCCTCGATACGAATTTGGCGGCCCAAGGGTTCGCAGTACCAAAGAAGTGCCGCGTGAGGGTTGGCGGCCAGTTCGTGACCCTTTCGGGATTCATAGTTCGTGTACCAGCCAAAGGTCCGTTCGTCATGGTGGCGAAGCAGCACCATACGCGCACTCGCCCGACCGCTCGGCGTCGAGGTGACGAGCGTCACTGCCTCAGGTTCCACCATGAATGAGGACGCCTCGTCAAACCAACGACGGAACTGCACGAAGGGACTTGGATCCACGTCCGCGACGTCGAGTGGTACCCAGCGCTCACTCACGACACGTCCGCCAGTTGCCAGTTCGGACGAGCCGAGAGGTCAAGATCGCTCGGCCCACTGGCGCGAAGGCGATACAGCCCGGCCGCCGCGATCATGGCCGCGTTGTCCGTGCACATCGCCACAGTGGGCAAGTGCGCGACGACGCCAAACTCTTTTGCCAGTTTTGTGACGCCAGCGCGAAGGGCCGAGTTGGCCGCGACGCCCCCCGCCAACGACACACCCTTTACTTCGTAACGCTCGAGCGCTTGGCGTAGTTTTCGAAGAAGCTGCTCACTGAGTGCGAACTGAAAGGAAGCCGCGACGTCGGCGATGGAGAGTTCGCGCCGCGCTTCGGTGGCGCGCACGACCGCCGTCTTCAGCCCAGAAAACGAGAGATCAAAGTCGTCGCCAATCATCGACACCGGCAGCTTCAGCGCGTCGGCGGAGCCCTCACTAGCCAGCCGATCGATCTCGGGTCCGCCGGGGTAACCGAGTCCAAGCCAACGCGCAACTTTGTCGTACGCCTCGCCGGCGGCGTCGTCGATCGTCTCACCAAGTACCTCATGGTCGCCGGGTCCTCGTTGCAGAGCGATCAAACTATGACCCCCCGAGACCAACAACGTTATGAGCGGCCATTCGAGGCCGTTCGACTCGAGCAACGGCGCAAAGAGATGACCCTCGAGGTGATTGACGCCCACGTAGGGCAACTCCCACGCGAGCGAAAGTGCCTTCGCCGTCGAGAGTCCAACCAGCAACGACCCAATGAGACCGGGCCCACTAGTCACGGCGACACCGTCGAGGGAGGGGTGCAATGGATCGAGGGCCGCCTCTTCGAGCGCGCGACGAATCACGGGTCCGATCGTGAGCAAATGAGCGCGCCCCGCAAGCTCGGGTACGACGCCGCCGAAGGCGCGATGTTGGTCGATCGAGGACTCAACGACCGACGAATGAACGTGAAAATGTTCATCGACGACCGCCGCGGCCGTCTCGTCACAGCTCGTTTCAATACCTAAGACCAACGCCACCTGACTAGCGTAGGGCGCCTAGCAACGGTCTCAGCCCAGTTCGGCCCACAGCACCAGCGCGTCTTCCTTCGTGCGCTCGTAGTAGTTCCTACGCACGCCCACCGGTGAGAACCCAAAACGAAAGTAGAGCTCTTGCGCGCGCTTATTCGACACCGCGACCTCAAGCGTGGCGCGAACGACGCCACGCTCCTTGGCGACCTGCCACGCATCTTCCATCAGCGACGTCGCGACGCCGTGGCCCTCGTGGCCGGGCAGCGTGCCAATCGTGTTGACGTGCAGTTCATCGAGTACGTACATGACGCCGAGGTACCCAATGATCTTCTTGTCCAACACGGCCACCGTGTAGCGGCGCGTCTCGGTATTGGTGATCTCATCGAGCAACATGGATCTCGTCCAGGGCTCGGGGAACTGCGCGACTTCGATGTCGAGAAGCTCGGGCACGTCGCGCCGCTCGGCACAACGGATCGTCCAGTCGCTCACGGGGTTCGTTCGCGCGTCGCGAAGTTCGCCACCGCGTCTGCTTCGCGCAAGTAAAGGGGCTGAATCGTGGCGTCCGGGGAACGCAGCGCCGCGAGACGAATCGCTTCGAGGGGTGGTGGCACCAGTTGATCGAAGATCGAGATCGTGTCGACGCGGCGAAACTCCTTGTCGTAGCGCGCCGCGCCGTCACCGGTGAAGGTCACCTCGCGCTCACCCCACTCCCCTACGAGACTCAGCGGCGTCGTGACCTTTGGTTCACTCAGTGCGACGACGCCGACGTCGAGATCAAAGGTCTGCACGAAGACCTCGCCGCGCCGTCCGTCCACACAACTCACCAGCGCGCCACGAACACCAAGGTCGTGCGCCCCGTGCGCGAGGAGCTCTAGTGACGTCACGCCAACGAGGTCCGCGTTCGCGCCCAAGCTCAGTCCAATCGCGGTCGCGATTCCGACGCGAAGTCCGGTGAAAAGTCCTGGACCACGATCGACGACCACGCGATCGATTGACCTCGCGCTAAGTCCCGCTTTGCCAAGCAGTTCACGGATTCCTGGTGTCAAAGCCTCGGTGTGGTGGCGCTCGTCGTTGGCGAGAAGTTCGAACTCTGCGCCCTCAGAGGTTCGCAACGCCATTGCACAAGCGGACGTTGCGGTCTCGATCGAAAGAATGTTCATACACTCGCCCAATTGTCGAGCCCGACGTTACGACCTTCAGTGAGTGCGCCGTCGATCACGAACGTGCGACCTTCTTTCTCATCGACGAGGAAGTCAACGGTCATGACCGCTCGGCCAAAGACCGACGTGGCGATCTCGCCCCACTCCACGATCGCCACCGCGGACTCCTCCACCAACTCTCCCAGGTCCAAATCCATGACCTCACCAATACTCTCTACTCGATAGACGTCGGCGTGGTGCAGGGTCGTGATACCAGCATCGTTGACGCATTCGTGCTGGCGAACAATGATGAACGTGGGGCTCGTGACGCGATCACTCACCCCGAGCCCTCGAGCGACGCCTTGTGTGAAGGTGGTCTTGCCGGCACCCAGTTGGCCCGAGAGCAGCACCACGTCACCCGGGCGCAGCAGTGACGCGAACGTCTGACCAGCGAGCTTCGTCTCCTCGCTTGTCAACGCGTAGCGCCGCCAACTCACGACGATTCCAAAAGCTGGCGCAGCACCTTGAAATCACGTCGCATCACCTCGACCACGCTAGAACCCCCGCGCAATGCCGCCGCTGGGTGGTACGTCGCGAGTGCCGGCGTCGATCCGACGTGCAGCACTCTTCCGTGTAGTCGGCCCATTGGTTCATCAACGCCCAGCACCGCGTGACTCGCGGTGTTACCGAGCGTGAGTAGCGCCATCGGCTCGATGCGGGAGAGCTGTTCGTCTAACCACGGCCGACAGGTCGAAATCTCGAGCGGTGTCGGGGTTCGATTAGCTGGGGGCCGACACTTGACGACGTTAGTGACAAAGCACTGCGAACGGGTGACGCCAACTTCCTCTTCGAGAAGACGGAAGAGAAGTTGACCACTGCGACCAATGAACGGTTCGCCACCTTCGTCTTCGCTCTTCCCGGGCGCCTCGCCGATCACCATCAACGAGGGTTGCGTCGGGCCAGACCCGATGACGACGCGCTGGCGCGTGAGCGACAGCGCGCATCGCGTGCACGTCGCGAGCTCGGAGACGTCGATCACGACTCAGTCCACGAGGACACGTGGCACGCGCGCGCCGATGCCACAGAGAATCTCCCACGTAATGGTGTTGGCGTTGGTCGCCCACTCTTCGGCAGTGATCACTTCGCTGCCTTGTCGTCCCAGCAATACCACGTCGTCGCCGGGGGCGACTTCGTCATCTTGGCAGTCGATGAGAAGTTGATCCATCGTCACGTTGCCCGCGAGCGGGTAGCGCTTCTCATTGATGAGCACGTCCGCGCCGGCGTCAAAGAGACGCCGGGGGTAGCCGTCGGCGTAACCAAAGGAGACGGTGACGACGGTCGCGTCACGATCGAGCGCGCGGCTCCTTCCATAACTCGGTCGCTCACCGCCCGCCACGCGTCGCGACGCGGTGACCTTGGCGTGCAGCGAGAGTGCCGCCGTTAGTTTCAGATCCTTCTCCTCGAGAGCACCCGCGAGCCAACCCTCGGGCAAGTACCCATAGAGCGAGAGACCCACACGCACCATCGAACGACGCGCCTCGGGGTAACCGAGCGCGCCCGCGCTATTGGCACTGTGCACGACGCGCGGCACAACGCCGCGCGCCGCGAGTCCCGCCACAATCTCGTCGAAGTGGCCAATCTGACCTCTCGTGAAGGCCCGATCGTCAGCGCTCGAACCATCAGCGACGCTGAAATGCGTAAAGAGACCTTCAAGGTCAATCGACGCTGACGCGAGAAGATGATCGACGACGTCGTCGACCTCGTTAGGCGCGACGCCCATGCGATGCATACCGGTGTCGACTTTTACGTGGACGCGGTGCACGCCTCCGAGTCGCTCGGCCCACGTCACCGCGGCTTTTGCTCCGTCGATTGAGCCAATCGTGAGCGTGAGTGAGTGGTTGAGCGCGTCAGGGATGGAGTCGAAGGGAATCTCCGCGAGCAAGAGAATCGGTGCCGACACGCCTGCGGCTCGAAGTTCAATCCCCTCGTCGACTATCGCTACGGCCAGCCAGTCCGCTCCGGCGTCGAGCGCGGCCTTCGCGGCCAAGGGCGCGCCGTGACCGTAGCCGTTGGCTTTGACGACGGCGCAGAACATCGATTCGCCCACCACGGTTTTGAGAACTTTTACGTTGTGCGCAATGGCCGAGGATGAGATCTCCGCCCAGGCCGGACGGCGCACGCCTTCAACGCTCACGGGTCTCGTCCGCTGAAGAACCTACGACGAAGGCGGCGGCCGTCGTCTGAGTGTGGGTAAGTGAGAGGTGCAGTGTCGACACGCCGGCGGCCCGGGCGAGATCGTTGGCGGTGCCGTGTAAGAGGACGCTCGGCGCGCCCGCGCCGTCGGTCGTTACTTCGATTGTGCGCCAGGGCGTGGCGCCCACGCCGACTCGAAAGACCTTAAGTACCGCTTCTTTCGCGGCGAAGCGCGCCGCCAGCCGTTCCGGGCGTGCGTTCGCGTCGCGACGTTCACCGTCAGTGAAAAGTCGATCAAGGAGACGTGGGTGACGCTCGAGGGCCAGCGTGAAGCGCGCGACGTCGACGAGGTCAACGCCCACGCTTTGCGTCGTCACTACTCCACCGTCACGGTCTTGGCCAAGTTACGCGGACGATCGACGTTGCGGCCAAGGCCGCGCGCGATGGCGTAGGCAAAGAGTTGTAACGGCACAATGTCAATCATCGGTGTAAAGAGCGGTTCGGTTGCAGGCACGCGCAACACGTAGTCCGCGAGCGCCTCAATTGACTCGTCGTCGTCGGTGGCTACCGCTACGACGCTGGCGCCGCGAGCCTTTACCTCGGCGAGATTGGACAACATCTTCTCGTGCAACGCTGGATCGGTCACGACGGCAACGACGACGACGCCCGGTTCAATCAAGGCCAGCGGACCGTGTTTCAACTCACCGGCCGGGTAACCCTCCGCGTGCAGGTAAGTCAGTTCCTTGAGTTTTAGAGCACCCTCGAGGGCAGTCGGATATCCGACGTGACGGCCAAGGAAGAAGAAGTCCCTCGCGCCAAGTAATTGTTTCGCGACGTCTTCGACGTTTGCCCTGCGTTCAAGAGCAGTGGCGACTTGTCCAGGCACGGCGTTCAGTCCCAAAAAGATCGCGTCGATATCACTCGCGGGCATCGTGTCGCGTAGTTGCGCCAGTCGCAGCGCGAGGAGCTCGAGCGCCGCCACTTGGGCGACGAAGGCCTTGGTTGAAGCGACCGAGACTTCAAGTCCCGCACGGGTGTAGATAACGGCGTCGGACTCTCGCGCCAAAGAGGAGTCAACGATGTTGGAGATGGCCACCACGCGCGCGCCGCGACGGCGGGCTTCGCGAATGGCTTGAATCGTGTCGATCGTCTCGCCGCTCTGGGAGACACCGATGACCAACGTGCCAATCTCCACGATTGGATCGCGATAGCGATACTCACTCGAGATGTCGACCTCGACACTGATACGTGCCCATCGCTCAATGGCGTACTTCGCCACTTGGCCGGCATGGTGCGAGGTGCCCGCTGCGACGATCACGACGCGCTTGATGTCACGCAGTTCGTCGTCAGAGATTCGCAACTCATCAAAGTAAATCGTGCCGTCGCGAAGCCTCCGATCAAGCAGCGTCGCTCGAACAGCGTGGGGCTGTTCGTTGATCTCCTTGGTCATAAAGTCATCGTGACCACCCTTTTCGGCGGTCTCGAGGTCCCAGTCAATGGAGAGTTGGTGCAGTCGAACGGGCATGCCTTCGAGGTCGATGGCGCGAACGCCCTCGGGCGTGAGTCGCACCACCTCGTCGTCGTTGACGGCGTAGAACGACGTAGCGCGATCAAGAATGGCGGGGACATCACTTGCTAGGTACGTCACGCCCGGCGCTGTACCAACGATGAGCGGCGAGATTCTCCTCGCGGCCACGATGACGTCGGGTTCGGTGGCGTCCATTGCCGCCACGGCAAAGGCCCCACGCACGAGGAGCAGGCTCTGGCGCACGGCGTCAATGAGCTCAAGTCCCGTGACGCGCGCCTCTTCAATGAGGTGAGCAAGCACTTCGGAGTCGGTGCGCGAGTTGAAGATGTGTCCGCGCGATTCAAGATCCTTACGGAGGTCGGTGTGGTTTTCAATGATGCCGTTGTGAATAATGGCGATATTGCCTGAACAGTCGAGGTGTGGGTGAGCGTTAACAGTCTCAGGTGCACCGTGGGTGGCCCAACGAGTGTGTCCAATTCCCGAAGCGAAGCCCGTAGGAGCAAAGGCGCACTCCTCACGAAGGGCCTTCACCGATTCGGTTCCGACCGCGGTTCGAGCCCGCCAGATCTCACCCGATCGAACGAGCGCGATGCCCGCGGAGTCGTAGCCGCGATACTCCAAACGAGCGAGTCCCTCGAGCAGTGTCGAAAGCGTGTCGGAAGATCCAACGACCCCAATAATGCCGCACATGAGCGAAGTCTACTCGGGCCGATTTCTTGCCCTTTTGGTTAGCGCGTTACGTACCGTAGTGGGATTTCAGTCGTTCGCTGAAGACCTCGACGAACTCGGCGTCCCGCGCTTCGATCATTATTCGAACGACCGGCTCCGTACCCGAAGGGCGTACAAGAAGTCGGACGTCGTCACGGTCCACGTCGTAGAACTCCAAGAGTTCGTTGAAGAGTGCTTGGACCTCTTCGTCACTGAAGTGATCACGCGACACGCTAAAGAGTTCTTGGGGTCTGCGACGCCAGGCGGCACCGGCGAGTTCTGCGAGTGGCCCGAGGCGAACGATCATTTCAGCCAATAGCAGTCCCGTGAGTAGTCCATCCCCCGTCGGTGCGAGGTCGCGAAAGATAATGTGACCCGACTGTTCGCCACCGAGGATCCACGACTTATCTTCGAGCGCCAACAACACGTTGCGGTCCCCGACGTCCGTCTCTTCAATCTCGACGCCCGCGGCGTCGAGGGCTCGATAGAGACCGAGATTGCTCATTGACGTCACCACGACGCCACCACCGAGAGACCCCCGTGCTTGACGGTCGAGCGCGAAGAGCACCATGAGATCGTCACCGTCGCGAATCGTGCCTTCAGCGTCAACCGCAATGAGTCGGTCAGCGTCGCCATCAAAAGCTAATCCGAGATTCGCGCCCGTCTCGCGAACTGTCGCAACGAGACTCTCGACGTGCGTCGAACCCGAATCGACATTGATATTTCGACCGTCGGGTTGGTCGTGGATCATGTGCACGCGCGCACCCGTCAACGCAAAGAGCTCGTGGGCGACGTGCGAGGCTGCGCCGTTCGCGCAATCAATTACGATCGACAGTGTTGACAGGTCCGCGGGCGCAAGTGCGCGAAGGTGTTGCACGTACTCCTGCTCTGCCGTCTCGTCGATTGCGACCACGTCGAACTCTTCCGACCAAGGGCTCTCGGCGACGTTGAGCGCACTTTCTACGGCGGCTTCAGTCGAGTGATCAAGCTTTGCGCCGCCAATACCAAGCACTTTGAGTCCGTTGTCGTAGTACGGGTTGTGTGACGCTGAGACAACGACACCAGCCCCATTTCGCTGTTGGGCGATGACTGCGACACCCGGCGTCGTGAAGTAACCGAGGTTGATACCAGTAGCGCCGCCGTCTTTTAGACCAGCGAGCACGGCGGCCGCGAGTGAGGGTGAACTCTCTCTCGTGTCGTAGCCGACGAAGACCGGCACGGAGAAGACTGACGCGACGGAGTGTCCCAGTCGGTACGCGAGGTCGAGCGTGATCTCGTCGGTTGCTCGACCCCGAATGCCATCCGTGCCAAATCGCACGGGCATGACCATTACCTCTTGGAGTACTGAGGAGCCTTGCGCGCTTTCTTGAGACCGTACTTCTTGGTCTCTTTCTTGCGCGAGTCACGGGTGAGCAGTCCAGCCTTCTTCAGTGCCGGACGAACGCCCTCGTCGATCTTGAGCAAGGAGCGTGAAATCCCCAAACGCAGCGCGCCAGCTTGACCGGCCACGCCGCCGCCTTCAATGGTGGCGTCAATGTCGTAGGTCTGCTGCGCGTCGATGAGACGAAGCGGCTCCATCACCATCTGACGATGCGTCGCGGAAGTGAAGTAGTTGTCGAACGAGCGCGAGTTAATCGTGATCGTGCCGGTACCGGGACGAAATCGTACGCGCGCGACAGCTTCTTTACGACGGCCGGTCGTTTGGGTGAGCGGTGTAGTCACTAATACTCCTTAACCGCGGCGAATCGCCGAGGTGTCAAACGACGTGGGCTTTTGCGCCGCGTGAGGGTGCTCGGCGCCTTTATAAACGAAGAGCTTGTCCATCTGAGCGCGACCGAGACGATTCTTTGGCACCATGCCACGCACCGCGTCGGCGACGAGCTTCTCGGGGTCAGTGTCCATCAAGGTCTGCCACGAGGTGGAGCGAAGACCGCCCGGGTAACCCGAGTGGTGGTGGTGGAAGTTCTGGGCCAACTTGTTAGCGGTCACGACGATCTTGTCGGCGTTAATAATGATGACGTTGTCACCGGTGTCGACGTGGGGCGCGAAGAAGACGCGGTGCTTACCACGAAGAAGTGACGCCGCCACGGTCGCCACGCGACCAAGGACGAGACCCTCGGCGTCGATGACGAGCCACTCGCGCGTCAACTCTGCGGGTTTTGGTGAATACGTCTTCACGGTTCTTCTTTCAGCGAAATCTTCGGATACGCCCCGACGGGGTCCGGAGGGACTCTCCATCTTAGGAAATTTCTGCGCCCTTGAGCAAGTCCGAGGCGCCGACCCCGGTATTCCTCAAATCCCCCTCGGGTTGGCGCGAACGACCTTTGGTGGCGACTAGCGCCCTTTGAGCACGCCTAGACCGTCTTTCCTACCTACGTCTAGCCATTTCATTGGCTACTGCACCAACCATTGGCGCCCGCCAAGGAGCTCGCGAACCGCGTCGAGGTGCCCCGCGTGACAGGCAGTCTCTTCATTGACTTCCTCCCGGGCCTGAAGGACCGGGATTCCCGAGGCGCGGCTCACGCCGCTACTTCCACGAGTGGTTGACGCTTCACAGGGCCGCTGGATGAAGTCTTGTCGACCTCACCACTACGCGGTGTCCCTCCACGTCCTGAGACCGCAAGCCCCGCGGCGAGGATGTTCTTTGCTGCGTTCACGTCGGCGTGGGCGTGGTGACCACAGGTCCGGCAGCGAAAGACCGCTTGGCTCTCGCGGTTCTCCTTCGCTACCGATCCACACTTCTCGCACTGACGTGAGGTGTTACGAGCTGGTACGACGATGACCTCAACCGGTGACGTCGCGGCGGTGGCTTTCTGCTCGAGGCGGGTTCGCAGCGTTCCCCAGCCCTGGGCGTAGATGGCTCGGTGGAGACCGGCTTTCGCGCGAACGTGCACCCCTGGCACTTCAATAGTGCCCTTGGCGCTGCGCACCATGTTCTTGATCTTGAGATCTTCAATGGCAATGAGGTCGTAGTTCCTTACCAGATCGGTCGTGATCTTTTCGATCCAGTCTTTTCGCCTTGCAACCTCGCGTTCGCAGAGTTTGGCGATCTGGTGATTGGTGCCGCCTCGGCGTTTAGAGCCCACGACTTGGCGAGCGCGCTGGCGTTCGAGGCGGCGTTTGCGCTGCACCTCACCCGGGCTGAGAAGTGCCGGGATCTTCAGTAGTTCACCGTCAGATGTGCCGACGGTGGTAGCGACGCCCAAGTCGAGCCCCACGGCTCCGTTCGTTGAGACACGAATGACGGTGGACTGAGGCGAGGCGAAGGTGACGTGCCACTGACCAGCGCGGTTCAACGTGACCCGCGCCGAGCGACACGAGTCAACGTCGTGCCACGGTCGGGTCAGGCGGAAACGCACCCAACCGAGCTTCGGGATGTGCACCTGCGCCCATTTACGATTCAATCGACGTGTCGTTACCTCGACGACGCGAAAGCCCTCGTGCTCACCGGCTCTGCGCCACGTGGGGCGACCGAAGTGGCCGGGGTTCTTCCACCAGTTCTTGAACGCCTGGTCGAGGTCGCGAAGAGCCTGTTGTTGGATCGACGACGAGCCTGCCGCGAGCCAGGAGAAGGACTGGCGGACCTCGGCAAGGTCGCGCATCTGCGAGTTCGCCGTGACCTTCTGTGCGCGACTCGGGCGATAAAGGGCGCGTTGCTCTAAGCCCAGGTTCCAGACATAGCGAGCGTCTCCGCAGTGGCGCGCCAACATCGTCGTTTCATCGGGCGTGGGATAAAGGCGCTGACGAGTGCTCATGGGCGCAACCTACCTTGCTGTTGCGACACGGGCTCGCTATTCCGGCCCTGAACGATCGGGCTTGCGCTCACGCCTTCATGGTCAACGAGACTCGTGGGCGTCTCGTCAGCGCTCACGGTCCATTCGCCAGCGCCTTCGAGGCCGTGCTCGACGAAGTAACTTAGAGGCTCACCGTCAACGATGCAACGAAACCAATAGTGCTCGTCGACGGAGCGATGTTGGAGCATCGCGAGACAATTCCATCCAGACGGCAACACCGAACGGCGAAATTCAACGTCCGATGGTCCATCGAGAATTCCCACTACGTGACTACGTTATCCGTCGAGAAACTCGACCAGGACCGTGGCCTCGTCACTCACCAGATGGTCACCCGTTTCGAGGGATCAAGCCAGAGCGCGTCGCTCGGGTTGACCTCAAACGCGTCATAGAACTCCTCGATGTTCCGAACGATTTGATTGCATCGAAATTTCGGTGGCGAATGAGGATCCATCGCCAAGAGACGTTCGACCTCTTCGGTTCTCGCCTGGTACTGCCACGCCTGAGCCCAGGAGAGAAAGAAACGCTGCGCGCCAGTGAATCCATCAATCACGGGCGGCGCTTCGCCCTTGAGTGAGATGAGGTACGCCTTCCACGCGATGCCTACACCACCGAGGTCGCCGATGTTCTCACCGATGGTGAGCGCGCCATTCACGTGTTGACCAGGCGTCTGGCTCGGGACGAGTTCGTCGTACTGATCGATGAGCGAACGAGTGAGTTTTTCGAACGCCTCGCGGTCTGATGGTTCCCACCAGTCAAAGAGTCGACCATTGCCGTCCACCTTCGATCCCTGATCGTCGAACCCGTGTCCGATCTCGTGTCCAATCACCGCACCAATGGCGCCGAAGTTCGCCGCGTCGTCACGATTGACGTCAAAGAAGGGCGACTGCAGGATGGCCGCGGGAAAGACGATCTCATTAAAGCCCGCGTTGTAGTACGCGTTGATCGTCTGGGGCGTCATGAACCATTCATCGCGGTCGATGGGCGAGCCGATCTTCGCGAGATCGCGATGGAACTCGAAGGCGCTTGCTGATCGCACGTTAGCGAATACGTCGTCGGGGACAATGTCGAGTGACGAATAGTCACGCCACTTCACTGGATAACCAATCTTGGGCGTGAACGCACCCAGCTTCTCCAGCGCTCGCTCGCGAGTCGCGGGACTCATCCACGCCAAGGTCGTAATGCTCTGTCGATACGCTTCGACGAGGTTCGCGACTAACTCGTCCATACGGGTCTTCGCCGCGGGCGGGAAGTGCCGCTCTACGTACACCTTGCCGACTGCTTCGCCAAGCGCTCCTTCGACCAACGAGACGCCACGCTTCCAGCGATCGCGTAGCTCGGGAGCGCCCGTCAGGGTGCGCCCGTAAAAATCAAAATGTTCGTCCACGAAACTCTTCGAGAGATACGGCGCGTTGCCCCGAATAATCTGCCAGGACAACCAGTCCTTCCAGGCTTGAAGGTGCGCGTCGTCGAAGAGTTCGCCAAGTCCCTGCGTGAAACTCGGTTGGCGAAGAACTACTTCGTCAAAGGCGTACGTAGGCGCCGCGAAGGCGCTCTTCCAGTCGACGAGGCTCGCCTTCTCCCCAAAGAGTTCTGCAGCGTCCTCCCACGTCAAGAGGTTGTACGTCTTTTCCTTGTCGCGCGAAGCGACATTGTCCCAATGTCGTCGAGCGATCTCGGTCTCTAGATTAAACACCCGAGTGGCGCGAGCATCGGCGTGGTCGAGTCCGGCGAGTTCGAACATGCGTCGAAGATGAACCACGTAGGCATCGCGCACGGCAGCGAAATGCTCTTCGCGGTAGTAACTCTCGTCGGGCAGTGATATGCCGCTTTGTTCAAAGAACGCAAGGTAGCGCTCGGGATTGCCCGGATCGCTGTCGACGAAGACCCGGTAGAAACCAGAAATTCCTTCGCGTTCAAGAGAGCCCACGGTTCGCAGCAGTTCGGCCACGTTGGCGACCGCCTCGACGCGTTGTAAATCGTCTCGGAGTGGACCGGCGCCGAGCGATTCAATTTTCGCCTCGTCCATGAAGCTCGCGAAGAGATCGCCAAACTTGCGCGCCTCGCTGCCTTCGCTCGCTGATTGGGCTTGTTCGATGATGTCTCTAATGGCTAGTTCAGCTTCATCGTGGAGCATCTCGAACGAGCCGTTGCTGGACTTGTCAGGAGCGATGGGGGTGCGCTCCATCCAGCGTTCGTTCACGTAGAGAAAGAGGTCATCTTGAGGACGGGTCGTGTCGCTCAGGTCATCGACGGTAAACCCTGAAGCAGGTGGCGTAGTGGGCATAGTTTCTAGATTACCGAGCGCGGTGCTGTTTACTTTCGGTGAATCTGTCGGCCGTGCGTTGACGTTGAATCGAGAACGACCTTCGCGTCGGGGTATCCCACGCCAGTCAGTGCCAATCCCCCGGCGGGTGCCGCTTGGGGCAGTTGGTATCGACTCAGACTCTCGAGCCGTTCTTTCATGGTGCTCTCGGGCAAAGTCCCTTGACCTATGGCGACCATCGTTGAAGTCAGACAGCGCACCATGTTGTGACAAAAGGACTGTGCGCGAATGGTGAGGCGAACTACCGGCGCGTGACGAGGGCTCATGACCCACTCGTCGTCGAGGCGCTCCCAACGAGCGCCGATAACTTTTCGCAGCAACGGCTCGTCGGCCTTCGCGTTCGACGGTCGTCGACAGAAGGCCCGAAAATCATGCGTGCCAAGGACGTCCTTTGACACCCGGTTCATCGCCTTTAGGTCGAGTGGTCCAGGAACCGCCCACGCCCAGGCGTTCGTGAAGTCGAGTCCCGGTGACTCACTCTCAAGGATCAGGTAGCGATACTCACGCCAGGTGGCTGAAAAACGGGCGTGAAAGTCGTCACTCACTGGCTCGGCCCTAAGAATCTGCACGCGTCCGCGAAGCTGCTTGTTCAACGACACCATGAGACGTTGACTGTCAAGACTGCGGACTTTGGTGACCACCGGCAGATCGACGTGAACTACCTGGCAAAACGCGTGCACCCCAGCGTCCGTGCGTCCAGCACCCACGATGATCGGTTCGTGCTCGAGACGCAAGGTGTTCTTGAGGGTGACGCGAAGAAGACCTACGACCGTGTCGTGTTGAGGTTGGTAGGCAAACCCACTAAAGGCCTGACCGTCGTAGGCCAGGTCGAGGCGCCAACGTTGCGTGGCGCCAGATGGATCAGACGAACTCAATGCGCGCCATCGGAGCGTTGTCGCCCTGACGCGGTCCGAGCTTCAAGATGCGCGTGTAACCACCGGGACGATCGCTGTAGCGCGGCGCAATCTCTGCGAAGAGCTTGTGGGTCATGTCCTTGTCACGAATGAAGGCAACGACGCGACGCTGGGCGTGCACCGATCCCTCGGGCGAGTTCTTCGCGGCGGTGACGACCTTCTCCACGATGGGGCGAAGCGCCTTGGCCTTGGCTTCGGTCGTGACAATGGATTCAGCAGCAATCATCGAGGCGACGAGGTTGCCCATCATCGCCTTCTGGTGCGCGGCGTTACCGCCGAAGCGCTTGCCCTTCGTTGGAGTACCGCGCACGACTAGTCCTCTACTCGAAGTGAAAGACCGCGCTCGTCGAGACGGTCGTTCACGTCCTTGAGTGACGTGGCGCCAAAGTTCGTGATCGAGGTCAAGTCACGCTCGGTGGCGTTGACGAGCTGGGCAATCGTGTTGATGCCCGCGCGCTTTAGACAGTTGCGCGAACGCTCGGTAAGACCCAACTCCTCGATACGGATGTCGAGCTCGCTGGCGGCGGCCTGGGCGCTGCCCACGTCGCCAAGTTCCAGTGACGGCGCTTCTTCGTCGAAACTCGCGATCAGCTCAACGAGTGATCCGAGCGTCTTACCGGCCGAGGCCAGCGCTTCGCGGGGCGAAATGGAACCGTCGGTCTCGATGTCTATCACGAGGCGGTCGAAGTCCTTGCTCTGCTCGACTCGAACGGGCTCGATCTCAAAGCTGACTCGACGAACGGGTGAGAAAATCGCGTCCAGGGGGATAACGCCAATGGTCGAGGAACCCTTGTTTCCTTCGGCGCCAACGTACCCCTTACCGCGCTCGACAATGAGTTCGAACGACAGCGCGCTCTTCGGCGTCGTCAAGTACGCGAGGTGCAGGTCACCGTTCAAGATCTCGACGTCAGCCGTCGTGGAGAGGTCCGAAGCAAGTGCTGGGCCCTCGCCCCTCTTGTCGAGGCGAAGCGTCACGGGCTCGTCACTGTGAACTTGGAGCAACAGGTCCTTCAAGTTCAAGGTGATGTCTTGGACGTCTTCCTTGACGCCCTCGATGACGCCGAACTCGTGCAACACGGCGTCGAACTTGACGCGCGTCGCTGCGGCGCCGGGAATCGACGACAGCAAGGTGCGACGCAGCGAGTTACCGAGCGTGTGTCCGAAACCGGGGTCGAGTGGACCAATGCCAAAGGACTGGCGATTGTTTACTTCGTCGCCGAGGGCTTCGATGATGGGTCGTTGGATAATCAACATAGGGACTCCTAGGGGTATGTAAAAGAGATGGGTTACTTGGAGTACAACTCGACAATGAGTTGTTCTTGGATCGACTCGTCGATCTGCTCTCGCTGGGGTACGACACGTACGGTGACGCTAAAGCCGTTTTCCCCTTTTTCGAGCCAGCCCGGCACCGTACGGTCCAAAACGTCAAGGTTGCGCTTGACGTTGAAATTTTCACGCGTGACCTGCTTTAGGGTCACGACTTCGCCGGGACGCACGCGGTACGAAGGGATGTCAACGCGCTTGCCGTTCACGCTGACGTGACCGTGACGAACGAGTTGACGGGCTTGGGCCCTTGAGGCTCCCCACCCGGCGCGGTACGTGACGTTGTCGAGGCGAGTCTCAAGGAACTGGAGCAAGTTCGTTCCAGTCATACCGGGACGGCGGTTCGCCTCTTCGTAGAGGTTGCGGAACTGCTTTTCCAGGATGCCGTAGATGCGACGGGCCTTTTGCTTCTCACGAAGCTGCGTTAAGTACTCTGAGCCCTGACGCTGACGGTCTCGGCCGTGCATGCCGGGCGGGAACGCGCGAATGCGGCGGTCCGAGTTCTCAGCGACGGGGCACTTCAAGGTAAAGCAACGCTCACCCTTTAGATAGAGCTTGGTGCGCTCACGTCGACAGAGTCGACAAACGGGTCCTGTGTAACGAGCCATAACTGTTCCTTAACCTCGGCGCCGCTTTTTGGGGCGACATCCGTTGTGCGGCAGTGGGGTGACGTCTTTAATCGCCACGACCTCAATGCCAGCAGCAGCGATTGAGCGAATTGCGGTCTCCCGACCTGAACCGGGACCACGCACCAGCACGTCGACTTTCTTCACGCCGTGTTCCATGGCCGCGCGCGCACACTTTTCGGCGGCGAGCTGCGCAGCGTAGGGCGTTGACTTACGCGAACCCTTGAATCCAACTTGACCCGACGAAGCCCACGACAACACGTTGCCCTCGGGGTCGGTGATCGAGACGATCGTGTTGTTGAACGAACTCTTGATGTGCGCGACGCCAAAGGCGACGTTCTTGCGTTCTTTCTTACGGGTCTTGCGAACCGCGGTTGGCTTAGCCATTACTTCGTTACCTTCTTCTTACCGGCGACGGTGCGCTTGGGACCCTTGCGGGTGCGCGCGTTAGTGCGAGTGCGTTGACCGCGAACGGGCAGGCCCTTGCGGTGACGAATACCTTGGAGCGAGTTGATCTCCATCTTGCGCTTAATGTCTTGCGCGACGTCGCGACGCAGGTCACCTTCAACGGTGACGTTCTGGTCGATGTAGGTACGAAGCTGATTGACCTCGATCTCGGTGAGGTCCTTCACGCGAGTGGACTCATTGACACCCGTCGCCGCACAGACCTGATGGGCGATGGTGGTCCCTACTCCGAAGATGTACGTGAGTGAGATCACCGTGCGCTTGTCGCGCGGAATGTCAACACCAGCAATTCGAGCCATGCTTTTTCTCCTAACCCTGACGCTGCTTGTGGCGCGGGTTTGCTTCACAGATCACGCGTACGATCCCGGCCCGTCGAATGACCTTGCACTTCTCACAGATGGGTTTCACGCTGGCGCGAACTTTCATTTGATTACTTTCTCGATCTTCTAGAACGTGAGCTATTTGTAGCGGTAGGTGATGCGTCCGCGAGTCATGTCGTAGGGCGTAATCTCGACTTGAACCTTGTCGCCGGGAAGGATTCGAATGCGGTGCATGCGCATCTTTCCCGAACTGTGAGCGAGAACGGTGTAACCATTCTCGAGCTCAACACGAAACATGGCGTTGGGTAGAGGCTCGACGACGGTTCCCTCAACGGTGAACGCGTCTTCCTTTGGCTTGCTCAGGTTCTTTCTCCTTGTTATGGCACTACGGGACGCGCGGGAGCAAAACTCCTTTACGAAGTGACCTCACGGGCGTGCCCAGAGGTCGGCTAACCATTCTATCGGAAATTCTCAAAAACGCAAAAACATGGCCCATTTCATGGTCATTCGACCTTCGAACGGGCTAGAAAGCCACCTCAAATTGTAGTCGGAATATCCAAAATCCCCACCAGAGTGCGCTCCAGAGCTTGGCGAGCGGCGGAACCTACAGAGTGGCAGCGCACCGAAGCGAAGGATCTGCTTGGGTTTCGCCCCGAGTTCAACTTGTCATGCCATCAGCGAGCTTGCTCTTTGTTACGGCAGGGGCGGATTTCTGCAGTCTGTTGGTCAATGGTTGGAGGAGCTGATGTCCGTAGTGATCGTAAGCAAGTGGGACGAGGGAATGGACGTGGAGAAGTACTGGGCCGCGACCGACGCGATGGGACTGAGGGAGAAACTTCCCGAAGGTTGTGAGTACCACATGGCGGGAGAAGGTCCCGACGAAGGATTTGTCATTAGCGAGGTGTGGACGTCGCCCGACGTGTTCAACACCTTCGTGGAGACGAAACTTGGGCCGACCTCAGAGAAGCTGGGCATATCGCCGCCATCCAGCGTCACCGTCGTACCGCTTATTCGCCACTTCGGCCTCTAAATTCCGCTAGCGACGCGGTAACGCGTCGGAACGCTCAGCGTGCAGAAGTCGTACGCGTCGTCGATGTTCGTTTCGCCGCCGTCTTCGTCGACTGCTTTTTATCACTGACGAGCCGTCTCACCAATTGGCGTACTTCGCTCGGTTCGAACTGCAACGTCGCATCACCAACGACGAGCTCGACGCGTTGCAACGATGCGCCTTCGGACACGAAGGGTCGAGCGAAGGTCATAATCTTCTCCTCCCTCGCGATGCGAAGGGCCCGTTCGCGTAAGTCCTTCAGTCCCACCGAGAGACGAAGGTGCATCATCGATGTCTGCACCGTGTGCGGCAATACCTCAACGCCGGGCAGATCGTGTAACGCTTTTCCAATAGCGACCGCGTGACGGTAGTACTTCGGCATCATCGGCAAGCGTTGATGAAGCATCGCTCTCGCCGACGCCGCGTAGGGCCAAAGGCCGAAGAGTCGACCGCCATGACGAGTTCGCCACGTCGAGACTTCGTCAATCACGTCCTGCTCGCCCGCGACACAACACCCCGCGATACCACCAAGTCCTTTATAGAACGAAACGTACACCGAGTCGAAGAGAGCCGCGACTTCAGCCGGAGACTTCTTGTAATACGACGTGGACTCCCAAAGTCGTGCGCCGTCGAGGTGAACGGCGGCGCCACGTTCTCGCGCCCACGTCACTTGAGCGTTCAACTCACGCCACGTGGGAAGAACGCCACCGAGATCTCGTTGTGGCAACTCAATCAATAATGCCCCGACGGGCTCATGAACTCGTCCAAGGCTCGTCACTGAGAGCGGCTCATTTCTCGCGCCGACCGGTATCGCAAAGAGTCCGTGGAGTTGCTGATAGCCGCGTTCTTCGTGCGAGTCGAGGTGACACGCTGGGTGAAACGCGACCGACTTATTCCCGCGTTGATCACCGTGCACCCGCAAAACAATTTGTTGCGCCATGGTCCCACTCGGCAGGAATATCGCGGCCGGCTTTCCAAGCAATGTCGCCACTTCGACCTCGAGATCTCGGACAACGCCGCCGACGCCGTAGTAATCAATCTCGGTGTCGTCCGGAATCGTGTTAAGGAGGCCGCTCGCCGTGTGCGGTCCATGACCATTCAGAAATCTGGTGCACGATCGCATGGCCGCCATTAACCCCTCATCACGCGAAAACGGCGAGGGGCTTTCACGTTGCTTTCGCTGCGGCGTAGTGGTGTTGGAACTACTCATGCGATTCATCCTATTAAGAGACCGTCGTTACAAACTCCTAGAACTCTCGCCACATTTTCGCTTGAGAGTCCCCGCCACACCATCGGCACCGACTAGGTGACCATTCACTCCTCGTAACGCTCATCTTGGAAGATTGGGGGCGCCCTTTCGTGAAGCTCAATTGACGTGGGATACCCTAGGGGGTATACTGCAAGGGTAGTTACGTCCTCAAGGAGCACCATGGTCAAGACACCAGCAACGCACACACTCCAAGACCGCGAGCAGTTGGACGCTATTGGGAAACGAATGAAGCGAGCGCATGGGCAGATGGGTGCCGTGATTCGGATGCTCGACGAGGGCCGATCCTGTGACGAGATCGTCACACAAATGGCGGCGGTGAGCAAAGCCATCAACACTGCGGCCTTCAAACTGATCTCGGCCAGTCTCAAGGAGTGCATCGAGGACGCGACCATTGACAGCGCTGCCATTACCGAGAAACTTCAAAAACTCTTCTTGAGTCTGGCGTAGGGAGAAGCATGAAGATCGTCATCATTGGTGGTGTGGCGGGCGGAATGTCCGCCGCGACGCGCCTGCGTCGTTTGAACGCCGACGCGGAGATCGTCGTGTTGGAAAAGAGTTCGCACGTGTCGTACGCGAACTGCGGTTTGCCCTACTTCGTAGGCGGCGTCATCGAAGAGGAGCAGTCCTTGCTCCTGCAGACACCCGAGTCGCTACACGCCCGATTCCGCCTTGACGTGCGAGTGCGCAACGAAGCGATAGCGATTGACCCCCAATTGAAGAGCGTCCGGGTGCGAGACCTCGCGACGGGCCACGAGTACGCCCTCTCCTACGACCGGCTGATTCTCAGTCCAGGAGCCTCACCGATCGTTCCCGATCTCGCCGGCGTCGAACGGGCCTTCACCCTTCGAACCGTCGAAGACGTGGAACGAATCGTCGTCGCCGTCAAACAAAAGCCCACAACCGCGGTCGTTATCGGCGGCGGGTTCATTGGTGTGGAGATCGCGGAGAACCTCGTGCGAAGGGGCATTCGCGTCGCGGTCGTCGAGGCGACCACGCAAGTGCTCGCGCCGCTCGATCCCGAGATGGCGAGCTTCGTGGCTGAAGAACTCCAGACCCACGGGGTGAGCCTCTTTCTAGGAGAGACGGCCGAGGAGATCACGGCCGACACTGTGCGCTTGGCCAGTGGAAGAATGTTGGCAGCCGATCTGGTCATCCTCGCGATCGGCGTGCGACCCGATACCTCACTCGCCGAGAACGCGGGCCTACTCATTGGCGAACGGGGCGGCATCCTCGTCAACGAAGTCAACCTCACGAGTGACCCTTCGATCTACGCAATTGGCGACGCCGCGCAAAAGTTCGACGCCCTCGACGCCAGTGCGACACTCGTCCCATTGGCCAACATCGCTAATCGCCAGGGCCGTGTCGTCGCCGACCACATCAGCGGCCGCGCCGTAAGAATCACGCCGAGCATCGCCACCGCCATCGTCCAGGTCTTCGATCTAGTAGTTGCCACGACTGGGTGGAATCAAAAGCGCCTTAGCCAAGCGCATCACAACTTTCTCGCAATCCATACGCATCCGAATTCGCACGCGGACTACTTCCCCGACGCCAAGCCGATGACGCTCAAGCTTCTCGTCGATCCGTCGTCCGGCGCGATTCTTGGCGCCCAGGGGGTCGGTAGCGACGGCGTCGACAAACGCATTGACGTGCTCGCCACGGCGATTCGAGCGGGGATGACCGCGCCCGAACTGGCCGACCTTGAACTGGCGTACGCTCCGCAGTTCGGATCAGCCAAAGACCCGATCAACGTTCTCGGCTACGTGGCCGAGAACTTACTCTCGCACCTGGTCGAGAACGTCCAATGGAACGAGGTGGACTCGTACGTCGATCGCGGGTTTGTGGTGGTCGACGTACGTTCTGTTGAGGAGTTCGCGCAAGGTTCTTTGCCGAGCGCGATCAACATACCCCTCGATGAGTTACGTGAGCAACTTTCCAAGATCAGCGCGAAACAAGTGATCGTCACTTGCCAGGTGGGTCAACGTGGGTACGTGGCAACACTTCTTTTGAACGAGTTGGGGTTTCACGCGCTCAATCTCGATGGTGGGTACGAGACCTGGAGCCACTCCCCGGCCGCGGTCCTACCCCAATTGGTCGGTTAAGAAAAGAGAGCAAGGGTCGTCGCGAGTCGCAACAAAGGTTCTAATCAAATCCGGCGTCGACGCGCCGCTCGCCACGCAATCCTGCCCAGTGCTGAAAGGGCGCCGAGCATTAGTAGCGCGAACAGCACTGGTCCCGCGAGACGAACCAGCCACTCGAAGCCCGCGACGAAACCGTGCACACTGTCGTAGAACGCCTTAGTCAGTCCGGAACGGTGATGGGTGACGTTGGTGGGTTGACCCGCTTCGGTGACCGCAACGGTCAACGTCGAGTACGTGGTCGCGTTGTTGAGGACGTTCAACTGACCTTGAAGCTGTTCAATCTGCGACTGCAGGTTGTTCAACTGACTCTGGACAGCGAGAATGTCACCAATCGACTTTGCGCGCGTCATGATGGTCAAGTACTGAGCACGACTCACCTCTAACGCGCTGATGCGAGCGCGAAGGTCCACGTACTGCGACGTGACGTCAGCAGACGTCGTATTCACTGACGTGACACGGCCAACGTGCTGCACTTGGGCGACCAACGTGGCGAAGCGACGCTGTGGGACCTGAAGCACGATCGTGCCGTACGAGAAGTGACCAGCGCCGCCGGTGCCGACGTGCGCTTGGTTGCCGTTGACGAAACCGCCATCCTTGATCACGATCGCACTCAAGCTCGCGAACGCCGATTCGACGTGCCCCACGCGTACCGACAGATTCACCGTTCCGTTCGATTCGATTCTTGGCGAAAGCCTCGAATCAACAGATTGTGCCGCAGTGGCCGTTACCTGCAAACCAGTCGCAGAATTGCTCGTGAAGGACGACCCGCTGAGTGGAGTCCCCCCTACTGAAGTTGTGGACCCGTGAGGGGCTCCAAAGGCTTTGAGCGCTGTCTTCTGTACTGCCGTACGACTAGTCGCTGGTGTGCCCTCTCCTCGAAGGAGCGGCACCGAAATCGCGCCCACCACCAACACGAGAACTGCGGCGACGAGTAGTGACCTCGCGCGACCTGGTTCGCGAATGAAAGCAGGCGTGTGGATGATGCCGGTTGGTGGCGCGCTATCCGTTGCTTCGCTCAGTATTCGAGTCGTCGCCTCGGAGGAGACCTCGAAAGCGTTGGCCGTCTGATGCAGCGCGTTACTCAGAACTTCTTCGTCAATCATTGTCACCCTGTCTCCTCTTCGTTCGTTGTGGACCGTCGCGTCGTCTCGGCGCGAAGCGCCGGATGATTGGCCAGTTGTCGGCGTGCCTCGTGTAGTCGAGACTTCACGGTGCCCTGTTTACGACCTATTGCGACCGCAATATCTCGCTCGCTGAGATCGGCGTAGTAGCGAAGAACGACTACGACGCGGAGGTGCAGTGGCAAATCTTTTAGGGCGCTCATCACGTCACCCGACACCGCAATACGCTCAGGCATTGCGTCAATGACCGACACTTCCGCCAGGTCGTCATCGCTCGCTCGCAGGTCGCGATAGGGAATCTCAACTCGAAGTTTTGAATTGCATGTATTTACCACCACGCGATAAAGCCACGGCTTGAAACTGGTTTCTTTGGCGAGTGAATCTCGGAATTTCCACGCCCGCAGGAAGGCCTCTTGCACCGCGTCCTCGGCGTCAAGACGATTGCCGAGGATCAAGTAAGCCGTTCGGACGGACTGGGGATAGCTCTGCACCAACCACTCTTGAAGATCGATAACGTCCGACGAGCGTTGCACTTAGATACCCACAATCATTTGCTCTAGTAAATACAATGCCAGCACATATATAGAGACGCTCATTCGGTCCAAAAGGTTCGCGATACTTGGCTTCGAATCAAAAGATTCTCGGATTGAGCAGCAGAAGGCTCAAAATCAACGAAAACTTGAAATAGGTCCTTCGCCCACCGTGTTGCTTTTGGGGCGTTATTTGCTTTGGCGGATTCAAGGGGTGAACGCAACACTTGGTGATTCAGCATTGATCCGCTGACTGACCAAGGAGGCCCGAAGTACTCTCGAGCCTCAAGTCGTTGATAGAAACCGGAGAGCCACTGGTCGCCTCCAAGCGTTAGCGACAGCGATAACTCACGCCAGCGTGAAGACCTCGGGTCCGTTCTCGGTGACAGTGATCGTGTGCTCAAAGTGCGCCGAGAGTTTGCCGTCCTCGGTCATGACGCTCCAACCGTCGTCGAGCACGTACGTCTCGTACGTGCCGACGTTGACCATCGGCTCCACTGCGAAGACCATGCCAGCCTTCAGCGCCGGACCGGGCGTGCCGGGCCAGTAGTTGGGCACCTGGGGACTCTCGTGCATCGCGGTGCCAATGGCGTGGCCGACGTATTCGCGCACGACGGAGAATCCCGCCTCTTCGGCAACGTTCTGTACCGCGCGACCCACTTCGTGCAAACGCTCTCCAACAGTAAGGTGGTCAATTCCCGCCCACAAAGAACGCTCCGTCACTTCAAGCAAACGCTTGGCGACTTTCGAGATCTCACCCACGCCCGCGGTGTACGCGGCGTCGCCGTGGTAACCCTCAACAATCGCGCCGGCGTCGATGGAGATGATGTCGCCTTCTTCTAGGACGTACTCCCCCGGTATGCCGTGCACGATCATGTCGTTCGGGCTCGTGCAGATCACGGCCGGAAAACCGTGGTAGTTGAGGAAGTTAGAGCGAGCACCGCGCTTCGTCAACACGTCAGCGGCGAGATTATTCAGATCCATCGTCGTGACGCCTGGTCGAATCGCTTTGCGCGTAACGTCGAGCATCTCGGCGACGACTTTGCCCGCTTTACGCATCTTGTCGAGTTCGACCTTGGAGCGAATCACGCCACACCTCGTAGGTGCAGTTGCTGCTCGATGTCGGACGTCACCTCATCGGGCGCCTGATCGCCGTTCACGGTGACCAAGAGTCCCCTCGATTCATAGAACGCAAGGAGGGGGCGCGTGTCGCGCTCGAACATCGCGAGACGCTTTTCGATCGCCTCTGGTTTATCGTCACTGCGCTGGATGACGTCGCCGCCACAGACTTCACACGTGCCCGAAATGGCAGCTACGTCGGTGTCCTTATAGATGGTGCCGCACTCTTGACAGACGCGTCTCGAGGTGAGACGTCGCATCACGAGTTCATTGGGCAGTTCGATGTTGATGACGAGCTTGATGCCGTCGTTGCCCAACAGCGCTTCCAAGGCTTCAGCCTGTCCGGTCGTGCGCGGAAACCCGTCGAGCAGACCACCAATGGCGACGTCGGGCTCTTTGTAGCGATCCTCGACGAGCTTGTTTACCAGTTCATCTGAGACCAGCAGACCCGCGTCGAGCACGGACTTGACCTCACGGCCGAGTGGCGTGTCACCGGCTACCGCAGCTCTAAGAATGTCACCCGTTGAGATGTGCGCGAGTCCGTATCGTTCGCACAGTCGCAGACTCTGGGTTCCCTTACCAGCGCCCTGCTTACCCAAGAGGACGAGATTCAGTTGTCCACTCATGGCTAGCGCTTCAAGAATCCTTCGTAGTTACGCATCATCAGCTGACTGTCGATCTGGCGCATGGTCTCTAGGGACACGCCCACCGCGATCAGCAACGTCACGCCGTAGTACGGGAAGCGGTTGATATTCCATAGCGCCATCAAAATGCTCGGCGTCACCGCGACCGAGGCCAAGAACACCGCGCCCACCACGGTAATGCGCGACAGCATGCGCGCGAAGTACTTCTCGGTCGGCATACCCGGGCGAATACCGGGCACGAAGCCGCCTTGTTGGCGCAACATCTCGGCCTGTTGGTGTGGCTCGAACGCGATGTAGACGTAGAAGAACGTGAAGGCCACGATCAAGATGAAGTCCGAGGTGATGTAGAACAAGTTCGTGGGGGTCAGTGAGTTCGTCACGAAGTGCTGGAAACTCGCCCAGGGCACGATGTTCGACATGAGAACCGGGATATAGAGCACCGACGAGGCGAAGATGATCGGGATCACGCCCGACTGGTTCACTTTGAGAGGAATGTACGTCGAGTTGCCGCCCATCTCACGTCGCCCGACGACTCGCCGAGCAAAGGTGACCGGGATTCGACGTTGGCCGTTGTCCATGAAGACAATGAGGACCAATAACGCCAAGGACACGACGAGGATCACGAAGAACTTGAACGGTCCACCCTCAGCCCACACAGCCTTACCGCCCGAGGGCATGCCCGAGACGACGTTGGCGAAGATGAGCAGCGACATGCCTTGGCCAATGCCACGCTGGGTAATAAGTTCAGCGAGCCACATGACAAAGGCGGTACCGGCCGTCAAAACCAACACCATGAAGAGCCCGAGCCACAAGGTGAAGCGTGGGATCAAGTCGATATTGAAGCCGAGCAACGCCTGGTCGTGACCGTGGAAGGCGTAAATAAGACCGGTGGACTGCAGCAGCGCAAGTCCAATAGTGAGGTAGCGCGTCGTTTGGGTGATCTTCTTTTGACCAACGGCACCCTGGTCGCGCCACTCGGTGAGTTTTGGAATAACGGTCGTCAGTAGTTGGATCACGATCGAACTCGTGATGTAGGGCATGACACCCAGTCCAAAGACCGCGAGGCGCGTCAACGCACCACCAGAGAAGAGGTTCAAGAAGCCGAGCACGCCACTGGCGCCGGCCTTGCTTTGGAGCAACTGGACCTGGGACCAACTGACCCCAGGGATTGGCAGGTTCGCGCCTAACTGATAGAGCGAGATGATGCCGATCGTGAAGAGAACCTTGTTACGAAGGTCCGGTACGCGAAAGATATTCCCAAGTCGCTGCAGCACTCTACGACCCTAACGGTTCTGGTGTTGGTTACCCGACGCGGGCGGACGAACGGAGAACGGTAGGTCGAGGATCGTCGTCGTACCGCCAGCCCCTTCGATGGCGGCCTTCGCCGACGCCGAAAAACCGTGCGCCGAAACGTTAAGCGCACCCTTGATGTCGCCGCGTCCGAGCACCTTCACGAAGTCCTTTTTGCGCATGAGACCCTTCGCGACGAGCACGTCGGGGTTGATCTCACTTAACCCCAGCGCCACGAGGGCGTCGAGGTTCACGGGCGTGTAGGCCACGCGAAAGGGGTTGGTAAAGCCCTTGAGTTTTGGAATCCGCTGGAGCAGTGGTATCTGGCCACCCTCGAAACCCGCGGGAATCTGACGGCGTGCCTTTTGACCCTTGGTACCTCGTCCGGCGGTTTTGCCACCTTTACCGGCGATGCCCCGTCCGACAATCTTCTTGCGGTGCGTTGAGCCTTCTGGTGATTTGAGATCGTGCAACTTCATTCGTTGACCTCCTCGACTTTGACTAGGTGCGGCACCCGAGCGATCATCCCGTGAATTTCCGGACGGTCGGGTAGCACGTTGGACTGTCCAATACCCCTGAGTCCGAGCGCGCGAAGGGTCCCGCGGTGCTTGGGCTTGGTTGCGATGGCCGAGCGAATCTGTGTGACCTTGAGCGCCATGACCTAACCTTCCGTGACCTTGAAGAGGTCGCCTTCACGCTGGCGTTCGCGATACGCGCGCAGCGTCCCCGAAGGAATGATCTCTTCGGCTGGCTTGTCGCGCAACGCGGCGAGCTCTTCGGGACGACGCAACTGCTTCAGTCCTTCGATAGTCGCGTGGGCGACGTTGATGCCGTTACTCGATCCCAGTGACTTCGCGATGATGTCTTTCACGCCCGCCATTTCCAAAATGGCGCGCGCGGCACCGCCGGCGATGACGCCGGTACCGGGAGCGGCGGGCTTCATCAACACTCGTCCAGCCCCTGCGTTACCAATGACGGGATAGACGATGGTCGTGCCAGCGAGGGGCACGTCAAAGAGGTTCTTGCGCGCCTCTTCGATGCCCTTTTGCACGGCTAAACCGGCCTCTTTGGCCTTGCCGTACCCGAGACCGACTTTGCCCTTGCCGTCACCGATCACCATGAGTGCGGTAAAGGAGAAGCGACGTCCACCTTTGACGACCTTGGACACGCGGTTCACCTTGATGGTGCGCTCTTCGTAGACTTCTTCACTCATTAAAACTCCAGTCCACCGGCACGAAGGGCGTCGGCGAACGCCGCCACTCGGCCGTGGTAGTCGACGCCACCGCGGTCAAAGACCACCGTGACGATGTTGGCTTCTTTGGCCCGCGTCGCGAGCAATGTCGCGACAGCCTTCGCTCCTTGAACGTTGCCGCCGGTAGCGCTCTTCAAGGCCGCTTCGACCGACGATGCTGACGCCAACGTGCGTCCCGCGACGTCGTCGATGATCTGAGCCGAGATGTGCTTGTTGGTGCGACTCACCGCTACACGGGGACGCTCGGCCGTGCCCGAGAGGCGACGGCGAAGACGCTTGTGACGGCGAATTCGAAGTTCGTGCGTAGTGCGTGCCATTACTTTGCGGCCTTTCCTGCTTTGCGCACTACTCGTTCACCGAGGTAGCGCACGCCCTTACCCTTGTAGGGCTCAGGTTTACGAAGCTTGCGGATGTTCGCGGCGACTTGGCCCACGATCTCCTTGTCGGCGCCCTTGATGATCACGCGCGTCGGGGTCGGCACCTCAAAGGTGACGCCTTGAGGAGCAGTGAACTTCACTGGGTGCGAAAAGCCGAGTTGCAGGTCAAGCACGCCAGTGCCTCCGGGCGCGGCGCGGTACCCCACGCCGATGATCTCGAGCTCTCTCGACCAGCCGTCGGTGACGCCGGTGACCATGTTGGCGACCAGCGTGCGCGTCAAACCGTGCAGTGACTTATAGGCCGTCTCGTCGTTGCGACGATCAACGACCAACGTGTCACCCTCTTGGGCGAGCGTGATGCCGTCGGGGATGTTACGGGTCATGGTCCCGTTGGGACCCGTCACGGTGACGACGTCACTCGCGACACTCACCGTGACGTTGGACGGCACGGAGATGGGATTACGTCCGATGCGCGACATTAGTAAACCTCCGCACTCAACGTGTTCGAGCTACCACACATAACAGAGCACCTCGCCACCCAACTTGGCCTTGCGCGCTTCGCGGTCAGTCATAAGTCCGTGGCTCGTCGACACGACGGCCACGCCCACACCACCGAGCACCTTGGGCATCTGGTCGGACTTCTTGTAGATACGAAGACCGGGCTTGGAGACGCGCTTGATACCGATGATGGTCTTCTTGCGGTCTTCTGAGTACTTGAGGTTGATTTCGAGCTGTGCGCCGGGCTTGTCCTCGAGCTTGGTCACGGTGTAACCCGAGATGAATCCCTCCTTCTTCAAGACCTGGGCCAGGTTCTCTTTCAACTTCGAGCTCGGCATCTTGACGGAGTCGAACATCGCGGCGTTCGCGTTGCGAATGCGCGTGAGCATGTCGGCAATGGGGTCGGTCATAGTCATAACGTTCCTCCTACCAGCTTGCTTTCGTGACGCCAGGAATCTCACCGGCGTGAACCATCATGCGTAGACAGATCCGGCACAGGCCGAACTTGCGGTACACCGAACGGGGTCGACCGCATCGCTCACAACGCGTGTAGGCACGCGTCGAGAACTTGGGGGTCTGCTTTTGCTTAATTCGAAGAGCTTTCTTCGCCATGCTTATCGAGTCTCCTGTTTGAAGGGGAAGCCGTAGGCGCGCAAAAACGCGCGTCCCTGCTCATCGGTCGCCGCGGTGGTGACGATGGTGATGTCAAAGCCGCGCGGCGCGTCGATCTTGTCGTAGTCAACCTCGGGGAAGATCAACTGGTCGTTCACACCAAAGGTGTAGTTGCCGTGTCCGTCAAAGGACTTCGCCGACAGACCACGGAAGTCGCGGATACGAGGAATCGCGAGACTGATCAGTCGGTCGAAGAACTCCCAGGCGCGGTCCCCACGAAGGGTGACCTTCACGCCAATGGGCTGCTCCTCGCGCAACTTGAAACTCGCGATTGACTTCTTCGCGCGCGTCACGATCGGTTTTTGGCCAGTGATGAGTTCAAGGTCACGCTGGGCGCCCTCTAGGAGCGAGGCCTGCTGGGTCGCTCGACCGACGCCCGAGTTGAGCACGATCTTCTCGAGACGTGGTACCTGCATGATGTTGTCAAGTCCCAACTCGACCTTGAGCGCCTCGCGGATCTCTTGGTCGAAACGGATCTTTAGACGTGGACGTGTTGACGTCGTCATAGAACCTCTCCACACTTGCGACAGACACGAACTTTCGTGTCGTCAATGACCTGGTAACCGATCTTGGCTGGACCCTTGTGCTTGGGGCACCAGACGGCGACGTTAGAAGCGTGCAGCGGCATCAACTTGTCGATGATGCCAGCCTGCATGGTGGCGCCGGTCTGCTTGGTAGCGCGCTTGGCGATATTGACACCGTCCAAGATCACTTTGTTGACGCTCGGAAGCGCCTCTTCAACGTTGGCGCGCGTGCCGCGGAACTTGCCCGCGAGGACCAACACGTCGTCGCCCTTATGAATTTTCATTACAACACCTCCGGCGCGAGTGAAATGATGCGCATGAACTTCTTGTCACGCAATTCGCGACCAACGGGACCGAAGATGCGCGTTCCTCGTGGCTGGAGCTGATCAGTGATCAACACGGCAGCGTTCTCGTCGAACCTGATGTAAGAACCGTCGGGACGACGCTTCTCTTTGGCGGTGCGAACGACGACGCAGCGAACGACGTCGCCCTTCTTCACCGCGGCGCCGGGGATGGCGTCCTTCACGGTGGCGATGAAGACGTCACCGATCGAGGCGTAGCGACGACGCGATCCACCGAGCACACGAATGCAAAGAACTTCCTTCGCGCCGCTGTTGTCGGCCACTTTGAGGCGACTCTCTTGTTGAATCATCGAGCACGCTCCACAATCTCCGTGAGACGCCAGCGCTTGAGCTTGGACAGTGGACGGGTCTCTTGGACACGAACCTTGTCGCCGATTTTCGCTTCGTTCTTCTCGTCGTGCACGTAGAGCTTCTTCGTGCGCTGGACGGTCTTGCCGTAGCGCGCGTGGCTGACACGTTCGTTCACCGCGACGACCAGCGTCGAGTTCATCTTGTCCGAGATGACGACGCCTTCACGAACCTTGCGGGGATTGGTGCGGGCTTCGTCGTTGGTTACGTCACTCATGACTGTTCACCTTCTACTTGGGCTTCGGCGGCCGCGATCTCACGTTCGCGTTGGAAGGTCGAGAGGCGCGCGATGTCTTTACGCACCGCGCTGAGACGCGCCGAGTTGTCGAGCTGACCGGTGGCAAGTTGAAACCGCAGGTTGAAGAGCTCGCGACGAGATTCGCCCAAACGCCCGAGCAACTCGCTGTCGCCGAGGAGTCGCATTTCCGCGACGTGATCTTTGGTTTTAGCCATTAGATGGTCACCTCCGGGGCGCCGTGCGTGCCAGGACGAATAACGAACTTCGCCTTGATGGGCAGTTTTTGGATGGCGCGCTCCATGGCGGCGCGCGCCAGGGTCTCATCAACGCCACCGAGCTCGAAGAGCATTCGACCGGGCTTCACGACGGCGACCCAGAATTCGGGGTTGCCTTTTCCAGAACCCATACGGGTCTCGGCGGGCTTTTGCGTGACGGGCTTATCGGGAAAGACGCGAATCCAGACCTTGCCACCACGCTTGACGTGACGGGTCATCGCAATACGAGCAGCTTCAATTTGGCGAGCGGTGATCCAACCACGTTCCAGGGCTTGAATGCCGAAGTCACCGAAGTTGAGGTCGACGCCGCCCTTGGTGTTACCGGGCATGCGCCCGCGCATCTGTTTGCGATACTTAGTCTTGCGAGGCATCAACATGGCTACTCAGCGTCCTTTCGAAAGTGAGGAGTGTCGGTGTGATCGCTCGCAGTACGGCGCTCGATCTCTTCTTCGACGCTGAGCTGGGCTTCGACTTCGGGCGTTGAGGCTAACAGGTCCGCGACCGGCGTTTCGGTGACGGCGTCGTCAGCCACGTCGTCGAGGATCTCATTGGTCGTCTCACTCATCGCAGCTTCGCCGACGTGATCGGCAACACTGCCCTGCATCTCTTCGATCACGGCGTCGTCGACGACGGGCTCGGCGTCGACGCGACGACGTCCTCCCCCAGCACGGACCACGCCCTTAGGAGCGCTGGGGGAGGCGCCGACGGGCATCGCGTCGCCAGCCGCCATGGCGGCCTCTCGAACGATCTTCTCGTCGTTGGTCAACTGGTAGGGCAAGATGTCGCCCTTGTAGATCCAGACCTTCACGCCAACGCGACCCGTTGACGTACGAGCCTCGCGAAATCCATAATCGATGTCCGCGCGCAGCGTGTGCAAGGGAACGCGACCTTCACGGTAGGACTCGCGGCGTGACATTTCCGCGCCACCGAGACGACCCGACGCCTGAATGCGAACGCCGAGGGCGCCCGCCTTTTGAACGGTCTGGATGCCGCGCTTCATCGCACGGCGAAAGGCCACGCGGCGCAACAGCTGGTCGCAGATTCCCTGAGCGATCAACGCGGCGTCAAGTTCGGGCTGCTTGATCTCTTGGATGTTGAGGGAGATCTTGTTCTTCTGACCAGTGATCTTCTCTAGGTCCTTCTTCAATCGCTCCGCTTCGGCACCACGGCGACCAATCACGATGCCCGGACGGGCGGTGTGAATGTCGACGCGAATGCGGTCGGAGTTGCGCTCGATCTCGATGCGACTCACGGCAGCGCTCTCGAGCTGCTTAGTGAGGTAGTCGCGAATCTTCCAGTCCTCGATGACGAGGTCCCTGTAGCCGCGCTCCCTAAACCAGCGCGACTTCCAGTCCGTCGTGATCCCTAGACGGAAACCGTAGGGGTTTACCTTCTGACCCATTAGTTGGTCTCCTCTGTCGCGTCGTCCGACGCCTTCTTCTCGTCCTTTTTGCTCTTCTCGTCTGATTCGTCCGCCACCGTCTCGTCGTCCTCATCGTCCGGTGGTGCGGGCGTCTCGTCGTCGTAGTCACTTATCGAATCAACGGCGCCGACCGCGGACTCATCCACGACATTGGCGACGTCACTCTCGGTCGCTTCAATAGAAGCTTCGTTCGCTACCTCTTCGGCGGCGTCGAGCTCGGCCTGGGCCTCGTGAGCGGCCTCACGCTTATTCAAACTTGCGGTCTGGTCAGCACGACGTCGTGATGACGCCACGCGACGCGAGCGACTCGCCGCCACCTGGGCGCTTCGAGCGTTGCGCAAGTGTTCGAGGCGCTCGTCGTCCATGCGCGAAACGATCACGGTGATGTGAGTAGAGCGCTTGAAGATCTTGCCGGCACGACCGCGCGCGCGTGGCGAGAAACGCTTCATGGTAATGCCCTCGTCGGCGAAGGCCGCCGAGATGTAGAGCTCGTCGGCGTTCTGGGCGTCGTTGGTCACGGCGTTGGCGACGGCTGAGGCGAGGACCTTACCGATCACGTCGGCGGCTTCGCGAGTGGTACCGGCCAGAATCTCACGGGCCGTGTTGACGTCTTCACCGCGCACGATGTTCAACACCACTCGCGCTTTGCTCGCCGACATCGGAAAGCCGCGCAGCGTGGCGCGAGTGCCGGGGCGTTCGTTGGTCTTCGAAGCGGTCATTAGCGCCTGCCCGTCTTTTCCTGGCCCGCGTGGAATCTGAAGGTACGCGTGGGCGCGAACTCGCCGAGCTTGTGGCCAACCATTGATTCGTTCACGAACACCGGCACGTGACGTCGCCCGTCGTGCACCGCAAAAGTGTGGCCGACCATGTCGGGGATGACGGTTGAGCGACGACTCCAGGTCTTGATGACCTTCTTCTCATTGGCCGCGTTCATTGCGTCCACCTTCTTGAGAAGGTGGGTGTCGATGAAGGGACCCTTTTTTAAGCTACGTGACATTGTCTACCTACCTCCGCGCGCCGCGTCCACGGCGACGTCGAATAATGAGCGCGTCTGAGGTCTTGGGCAGACGCGTGCGACCTTCGGGCTGACCCCACGGCGAGACCGGGTGACGACCACCAGAGGTCTTGCCTTCGCCACCACCGAGTGGGTGATCGACCGGGTTCATTGCGACACCACGGGTCTGAGGGCGAATGCCCTTCCAGCGATTACGTCCGGCCTTACCGATCTTGATTAGTTCGTGCTCGGAGTTGCCGACGATACCGAGCGTCGCGCGACAGTCAATTGGCACGCGGCGCATTTCGGTTGAGGGAAGACGAAGAGTGGCGAACCCGCCGTCTTTCGCGACGAGTTGCACGCTCATGCCGGCGCTGCGCGCCATCTTGCCGCCGCCGCCGGGGCGAAGCTCAACGTTGTGCACGGTGGAACCAGTCGGGATGTAGCGCATCGGCAACGAGTTGCCCGTGCGAATGTCGGCCTTGGGGCCGGACTCGACGTAGTCACCCACGCCAAGGCCATTCGGCGCGAGGATGTAGCGCTTCTCGCCGTCGGCGTAGTGCAATAGAGCAATGCGACACGTGCGGTTCGGGTCGTATTCGATGGTCGCGACTTTGGCCGGGATGTGGTCCTTGTTGCGCTTGAAGTCAACGATGCGGTACTGCTGCTTGTGACCACCGCCGCGGTGACGCGAGGTCTTGCGGCCATGAGCGTTGCGCCCACCGCTCTTGGGCTTGGGCGAAAGCAGCGACTTCTCGGGCGTCGAGGTCGTCAGTTCGGCGAAGTCCGAGACCGTCTGGAAACGGCGACCTGGACTCGTGGGTTTGCGGTGACGTAGGGCCATGGCAGTCCTTAATTCTCGAAGAGGTTGATCGTGTCACCCTTTTTCAAGGTGACGATGGCTCGCTTGGATCCGGGCTTGGATCCGGTGACCCCAGTCTTGCGATTGCGGGTGGTCTTGCCCTTGCGGTTCAAGGTGTTGACGTTGGTGACCTTGACGTTGAAGGCCTGCTCGACGGCGTTGCGCACGTCGATCTTTGTCGCACGGGGGTCAACGACGAACACGTACGTGCCCGCGTCCATCAACCCGTAGGTCTTCTCCGAGACGACTGGACGAATCAAGATGCTCGTGGCGTCGCGCATTAGACGATCTCCTTGGCGGTGGGCAACGTGGCGTCAGTGAAGAGCAGCCAGTCACAGTCGAGTACGTCGTAAGCGTTGAGTTCACCCGTGTCAATGGTCTTTACGTTCATGAGGTTTCGGAACGAACGAAAAGCTACTTCGTCGTCGCGTCCAAGGACGACGAGAATCTTGCCCTCGAGACCGAGCACGTCGAGCGCGGTGATCGCCTCTTTGGTCTTGGGCTCGCTCCACGAATCGAAACCGTCAATGAGCGCGACGCGCTGCATCTCGGCGCGGTCCGACAGCGCTGAGTAGAGCGCCAGGCGGATCATCTTCTTTGGGGTCTTTTGTTCGTAGCTACGTGGCTTGGGTCCGAGCGCAATACCACCACCGGGGTAGTGCGGCGCGCGGATGGTGCCTTGGCGAGCGCCACCGGTGCCCTTTTGGTTAAACGGCTTCTTGCCACCACCGCGAACCTCTTTACGAGTCTTGGTGGACTGGGTGCCCGAACGCTTCGCGGCGAGTTGGGCCTTGATGACTTGGTGCAGCACGGCCATGTTGGGCGCGATGCCAAAGAACGTGGGCTCTAGGTCAACGGAACCGAGTTCGGCGCCGCTAAGTGAGCGCCGAGTAATCGAACGCGTCGCCAAAGCGGGACGCTCCTTCTTTATGGGACCGCGCAGCGTAAAGGTGTCGCTCATCGGCTACCTCCGGCCTTCATCGGATTCTTCACCGACGTGCGAAGTACGACGACGCCGCCACGGGGGCCGGGAACGGCGCCCTTGACGAGTACTAAGTTGCGCTCGACGTCAACGGAAATCACTTCGAGATTGGTGGTGGTGACCTGTGCGCCACCCATGCGACCGGCCATCTTCGTGCCCTTGAAGACACGTCCGGGAGTCGCGCACGCGCCAATGGAACCGGGCGCGCGGTGGTGCTTGTGGTTGCCGTGCGCGGCACCTTGACCAGAGAAGTTGTGGCGCTTCATGCTACCGACGAAGCCCTTGCCCTTGGAAACGGCAGTAGCGTCGATCATCTCGCCCTTTTCGAAGGAGTCGGCCAAGATCTCTTGACCAACGCTGTAGCCCGTAACGTCGTCGAGACGAAGTTCGACGAGCTTTTTGCCCGGCGTGACGCCGGCCTTTTCGAAGTGTCCGAGTTCGGGCTTGGTGAGTGTCGAGAGACGACGCGTCCCCCACGTGACCTGAAGGGCCGAGTAGCCCTCCTTCTCAGGTGTCTTTACCTGTACGACGCGAGCTGGACTCACTCGAACCACCGTGACCGGGATCGCCCGGTTATGGTCGTCCCAGACCTGGGTCATGCCCACCTTCTCGCCGACGATCGCTTTGGTCGCCACGTTTTCCTCTTCCTTTATTTTCCTGTACGTCGGACTGGGCCGACATACAGACGCTCCGCCGGGCCATGAAAACCCGAACGGAGCGCTCGACTGGTTGGCTCAGCGTTCCAAAAAATGGCAACTGAACACTTCTGTTGTTCGCCCGATTCGTAAAGAACGGGGCTATTAACCGTACACCATTGGGTCCCGTGGGCGCAAAGTGCCCACGGGACCGAGGTGGTTAGTTCTGGCGAATCTTGATCTCGATGTCCACGCCGGCGGGAAGGTCGAGACGCTGGAGCGAATCGACCGTTTTGGCGGTGTGGTCCACAATGTCCAAAAGACGCTTGTGGACACGCATTTCGAAGTGTTCGCGACTGTCTTTGTGCTTGTGAGGTCCACGAACCACCGTGTAACGGTGCTTCTCCGTGGGCAGGGGAACTGGTCCCTGCACCCGAGCGTTCGTGCGCTCGACCGTCTGGACGATCTTCGCGGTGGACTGGTCCAGGACGCCGTGGTCGAAGGCCTTCAGCCGGATACGAATCATTTGTCGGTTGTCGGCCATGGCCACTCCTACTTCAGGATCTTCGTGACGCGACCAGAGCCTACGGTGCGGCCACCTTCGCGAATCGAGAAGGTGAGACCCTCTTCCATCGCGATGGGCTTGCCCAGGGTTACGGTCATGTCAGTGTTGTCACCAGGCATGACCATCTCGGTACCCGAGGGCAACTCAATGGTGCCGGTGACGTCGGTCGTGCGGAAGTAGAACTGCGGACGGTAGTTCGCAAAGAACGGCTTGTGACGGCCGCCCTCTTCCTTGGTCAACACGTAGACCGCGGCCTCGAAGTTCGTGTGCGGCGTGATGGTGCCGGGCTTGCAAAGGACCTGGCCGCGCTCGACTTCTTCCTTCTTCGTGCCACGAAGCAGCGCGCCCAGGTTGTCGCCCGCGCGACCTTCGTCGAGGAGCTTGCGGAACATCTCGATACCGGTGACAACAGTCTTTTGCGTCGTGCGCAGACCAACGATCTCGACTTCGTCGCCGATCTTGATCACGCCCTGCTCGACCTTGCCGGTCACGACGGTGCCACGACCAGTGATGGACATGACGTCTTCGATCGACATGAGGAAGGGCTTCTCGAGGGCGCGAACGGGCTCGGGGATGTAACTGTCCACCGCGTCCATCAGCTCCATGATCTTGTCGCCCCATTCCTTGTCACCCTCGAGGGCCTTTAGAGCGGACACGCGAATGATCGGCGTGTCGTCACCGGGGAAGTCGTAGCTCGTCAAGAGCTCGCGCACTTCCATCTCGACGAGCTCGAGGAGCTCTTCGTCTTCGACCATGTCGGCCTTGTTGAGGGCGACGACGATGTAGGGAACGCCGACCTGACGAGCGAGCAGCACGTGCTCGCGAGTCTGGGGCATCGGACCGTCGGTCGCCGAGACCACAAGGATGGCGCCGTCGATCTGAGCGGCGCCCGTGATCATGTTCTTGACGTAGTCAGCGTGGCCGGGCATGTCGACGTGGGCGTAGTGACGGTTAGCCGTCTCGTACTCCACGTGGGCAATCGAAATAGTGATACCGCGCTGGCGCTCTTCAGGGGCCTTGTCGATCTGGTCGAAGGGCGTGAAGGCGGAGCCCTTGATGCGCTCGGACAGGACCTTGGTGATCGCTGCGGTGAGCGTGGTCTTACCGTGGTCGATGTGACCCATGGTGCCAATGTTGACGTGCGGCTTAGTGCGCTCGAACTTCTGCTTTGCCATTGTCGGGGACTAACTTTCTCTCTCGTGACAGCTTCTAGGTGAATCGGTCTGGTTTTTCGGCCCTCCCCGACGAAGGTTTGGACCTGTGTTGTGCTGGTTTCCCAACTTCTTACGCGCCAGTGGCCTTGGCCACGATCTCCTTTGCGATCGCGTCAGGTACTTCTGCGTACGAATGGAACTGCATGGTGTACGTCGCTCGCCCTTGAGTGCGAGAACGCAGGTCAGTAGCGTAGCCGAACATGTCCGCTAGTGGCACAAGGGCTTTGATTACTTGGTTATTGCCGAGTGCTTCCATGCCCTCGATGCGACCACGTCGCGACGACAGGTCGCCAATGACGTCGCCCATGTAGTCCTCGGGGGTCACGACTTCTACCGCCATTACCGGCTCTAAGAGCACGGGACTGGCGAGGCGCGTTGCCTTTTTGACCGCGATGGAACCCGCGATTTTGAACGCCATTTCTGAGGAGTCGACGTCGTGGTAGCTACCAAAGGTGAGACGCACGCGCAGGTCCACCATTGGATAGCCCGCGAGCACGCCCGCGGTCAAGGCCTCGGTGATGCCCTGGTTGACCGGCTGGATGTATTCCTTGGGAATCACGCCGCCACTAATCTCGTCCAAGAACTCATAACCACCACCGGGGCCCGTGGGCTCGACGGTGATGACGACGTGGCCGTACTGACCTTTACCACCGGTCTGGCGTATGTACTTCTCTTCGACTTTTTCGACCTTCTTACGAATCGTCTCGCGATAGGCCACCTGGGGCTTACCGACGTTCGCGTCGACCGAGAACTCGCGCAACATGCGGTCTACCAACACTTCGAGGTGCAACTCGCCCATTCCCGAGATGACCGTCTGGCCCGTCTCTTGGTCGGTGCGCACGCGAAACGTAGGGTCCTCTTCAGAGAGTGCGTACAACGCTTTGCCGAGCTTCTCCTGGTCGGCCTTCGTCTTTGGTTCCACCGCGACGTGAATAACGGGCTCGGGGAACGTCAAGGTCTCGAGCTGGATGGGCTGGTCGGGGTCCGAGAGCGTGTCACCGGTCGTGACTTGCTTGAGACCAACGGCCGCGACGATGTCGCCGGTGCGAATCGTGTCGAGGTCTTCGCGGTTGTTCGCGTGCATTAACAACAGACGACCCAAACGCTCGCGCTTCATGCCCCTTGTGGTGTTGATCACGGTGTCGCCCTTTTGGAGGCTGCCCGAGTACACGCGAAGGTACGTCAACTTTCCGACGTAGGGGTCGGTCATGATCTTGAAGGCGAGCGCGGAAAAGGGCTCTGCGTCGTCGGGCTTGCGCTCGAGTTTGTCTTCCTTACCGGGCTTGGTGCCTTGGGTGGGTGGAAGATCAACCGGCGAAGGAAGGAAGTCCACGACCGCGTCGAGCATGGGCTGCACGCCCTTGTTCTTGAAGGCCGAGCCGTTAAGGATCGGCACGCAATGATTTTCCAACGTGCCCCGACGCAGCGCGTGGCGGACGTCGTCGACGGAAATCTCCTCGTCACCGAGTACTTTCTCCATCAAATTGTCGTCAAAGGTCGTCAGCACGTCGAGCAGCTTCGCGCGGTACTCGTTGGCGAGTTCTTTGAGGTCGTCGGGGATCTCAACGGTGTCAAAGGTCTCGCCCTTGTCGTCGTGGTAGAGAATTGCCTTCATTGACGCCAGATCGACGAGGCCCTGGTAGTTCGACTCAGCACCTACGGGCAGTTGGACGACGGCCGGCACGCAGTTGAGGCGATCCGCGATCATGTCCACGCAACGAAAGAAGTCCGCGCCGACGCGGTCCATCTTGTTCACGAAGCAGATACGAGGCACGTGGTACTTGTTGGCTTGGCGCCAGACCGTTTCGGTCTGGGGCTCGACGCCCGCCACCGCGTCAAAGACCGCGACGGCGCCGTCGAGGACGCGTAGTGAACGCTCGACTTCAACCGTGAAGTCAACGTGGCCCGGCGTGTCGATGATGTTGATGCGGTTGCCGTTCCAGTAACAAGTGGTCGCTGCCGAGGTGATCGTGATGCCACGCTCTTGCTCTTGGACCATCCAGTCCATCGTGGCGGCGCCTTCGTGCACTTCGCCGATCTTGTAGTTCTTGCCCGTGTAGAACAAGATGCGCTCGGTTGTGGTGGTTTTGCCGGCGTCGATGTGGGCCATGATGCCAATGTTGCGAACTCTGTCGAGGGGGTATTCGCGTGCGGTCATTTCTTTTACAAACTCTCTTTACTTACCAGCGGTAGTGGGCAAAGGCCTTGTTGGACTCGGCCATTTTGGCCATGTCCTCACGACGCTTCACCGCCGCGCCTACGCCGTTGCTGGCGTCAATGATCTCGCCGGCCAATCGGTCGGCCATGGTCTTCTCGCGACGCTTCTTCGCGAAGTCAGTCAGCCAGCGAATCGCCAACGTCGTCGAACGGCGGGGACGAACTTCGACCGGTACTTGATACGTGGTGCCACCAACGCGGCGACTACGTACTTCGAGTTCGGGGCGCACGTTCTCGAGCGCGCGCTTTAGGGTCGCGATGGGGTCAGTGCCAGTCTTCTGTTCGACCTGCTCGAGGGCGCCGTAGACAATGCGCTCGGCGATCGTGCGCTTTCCGCGCTCGAGGATCTTGTTCGTGACTTGAGTGACGAGTACCGACTTATAAATCGGGTCGACGGGAATCTCACGACGTACGGCGGGGCCTTTACGGGGCATTATTTCTCCCTCTTGGCGCCGTAGCGACTACGGGCCTGCTTGCGATCACGAACACCTGAGGTGTCGAGCGCGCCGCGAATGATCTTGTAACGAACACCAGGAAGGTCCTTCACACGACCACCACGCACCAGCACGATGGAGTGCTCTTGGAGATTGTGACCGACGCCGGGAATGTAAGCCGTCACTTCGACGCCCGACGTGAGACGCACACGCGCGACCTTGCGAAGTGCGGAGTTCGGCTTCTTGGGCGTGACGGTGTGCACGCGGGTGCAGACGCCTCGACGCTGCGGGGCCCCCTTCAGGGCCGGCGTCTTCGTCTTTGAAACCTTGTCCTGTCGGCCCTTTCGGACCAACTGTGCGATTGTGGGCACGCGGAACCTCTCTTGTTGGTACATCACATGGCGCTCCAGCAGAGCCGGAGCGCGGACTGTCAATCCTACGACACAACTACGTCGTACGGCAAGCCCGCCGACGCTCGGCGAGAGCGGCGGCGGACCTACACGCTAGAGCGCCTGACCGCCGAGCTGATCTTCGGGGTTAACTGCGTCGTTTTCGGGAAGTGCCGACTCGTCGTACGTGGCCGTTCCAATGTTCTGGAAGGCAGTCAAATCGGCGCTGAAGGAGTCATCACTGCTCAACTCGCCTAACAAGCTGGCCAAGTCAAGGTCGTCGTCGCTGACCTGCGCCCAGGCGGGCAGCAGTTCGGCGTCGGGCATGTCAAGACGGAGTTCGCGCTGGTTGTAGTACTCCAGACCCGAACCGGCCGGGATCAGCTTGCCGATGATGATGTTCTCCTTCAAGCCCACGAGGTGGTCGCGCTTGCCCTCGATGGCCGCCTCGGTAAGGACACGCGTCGTCTCTTGGAACGACGCGGCCGAGAGCCACGAGTCGGTGGCGAGCGAGGCCTTGGTAATACCCATCAACTGGGCACGGCCGTCAGCTGCTTCTTTGCCACTGGCTTCGAGTTCATCGTTGGTGTCGTTGAAGAGCTTCACGTCAATGAGTGCACCGGGCAGCCACGACGAAAGTCCCGCGTCCACGATCTGCACGCGTCGGGTCATTTGGCGAACAATGAGCTCGATGTGCTTGTCGTGGATCGACACGCCCTGGTCGCGATAGACGTTCTGGACCTCTTCGACCAAGTACTGCTGGGTCTCACGCGTACCACGGAACTTCATCATCAACTTGGGGTCGAGTGGTCCGTCGTGCAGCGGCGTACCAACTTCGACTTCTTGGCCGTCATCGATAAGGAGGTGGCGGGCAATGGAAATGGACTCCTCTTGCACCTGTCCCTCGTCACCGATGATGGTGACCTTACGCTCACGACCGATGAGTTCCACGCGCACTGAGCCCGAGAACTCCGCGACCGCCGCGGCACCTTTGGGGGTGCGCGCTTCGAAGAGCTCGACGACGCGCGGCAGACCATGCGTAATGTCGCTCTCGGTCACACCACCCGAGTGGAAGGTACGCATCGTGAGCTGGGTTCCCGGCTCACCGATGGACTGTGCCGCGATGACGCCCACGGCTTCACCGAGCTCGACGAGTTGGTGGGTGGCGAGTGAGAGTCCATAACACGCGGCACATACGCCCTGGATCGCATCACAGGTCAGCGTCGTGCGAACACGAACCCGCGTGACGGATGCGTCGTCGCGAAGTCGCTCGACGTCGTCCATCAACAACATGGTGCCCGCTTCAATGAGCGATCCGTCACTGAGCGTGACGTCTTCGGCGACGACGCGTCCCCACAACTTGGTTTCTAGGTGCGCTCGCTGGGCACGAGTGTCCGGCGCCACGTGCTCAATCCACATGCCTCGCACGGTGTGGCAGTCGAACTCTTTGACAATGAGTTCCTGTGCGACGTCGACGAGTCGACGGGTCAAGTACCCAGAGTCCGCGGTGCGAAGCGCCGTGTCACCAAGACCCTTACGGGTGCCGTGTGTTGAGATGAAGTACTCAAGCACCGACAGACCCTCGCGGAACGAGGACTTGATGGGTCGAGGAATCATTTCACCACGCGGGTTGGACACGAGGCCCTTCATCGCGGCGATCTGGCGAATCTGCTGAGAGTTACCACGAGCACCCGAGTCGACCATCATGCGGATCGGATTATCGGGAATCTCGTTCATCGCGCGGTCCGTCGCGTCTCCGACCTCTTTGTTGGCGTTGGTCCAGATCTCGATCTCTTGCTGACGGCGTTCGTCGTCGACGATGACACCACGGCGGTAGTTGGTCTCAACCTTGGCGGCCTGCTCCTCATACTTATTGAGGATCGCGGCCTTCTCCGGCGTCGTGATGATGTCGTCAATTGAGATCGTCAGACCCGACTTCGTCGCAAAACGGAATCCGAGTGACTTGATGGCGTCGAGTGACTCGGCAACCTCTTGGCGCGAGTAGCTCGCCGAGATCTCTTCCACGATCGTGCCAATCGGCACGGCGTTTTTGCCGATCAGTTCGTTCACGTAGCGAAAGCCAAAGGGCAACGCCTCGTTGAACAGAACTCGTCCGGGCGTCGTGAAGAGAGAACGACCAGCGCCCGCTACTTCAATGCCCGCGGCTTCTAGGCGCGTGTCGAGCGACGATCCTTCGAGAGGGCGAATCTGGATGGGCGTGCGTAACCCCACCAGCTTGTCGTTGACGGCGTTTTCGATCTCGTAGACGTGTCGGTAGACCTTGGGGTGCTCAACCTCTTCTTCAACGGGCAGCGTTAAGTAGTACGCACCAAAGACCATGTCCTGCGCGGGCTCGGTAATGGGACGACCCGTCGCTGGCGTGAAGATGTTGTTCGTCGAGAGCATCAAGATGCGAGCTTCCGCCTGTGATTCTGCCGAGAGCGGAACGTGCACGGCCATCTGGTCACCGTCGAAGTCGGCGTTGAACGCCTTACAGACGAGAGGGTGAATCTGAATGGCCTTGCCGTCAACGAGGATTGGCTCGAAGGCCTGAATGCCAAGTCGGTGCAACGTCGGCGCACGGTTCAGTAATACCGGGTGCTCTCGAATGACCTCTTCGAGAACGTCCCAAACGACGGTCTTGCGACGCTCCACCATGCGCTTGGCGCTCTTGATGTTCTGGGCCATCTGGGTCTCGATGAGACGCTTCATGACAAAAGGCTTGAAGAGTTCAAGCGCCATCATCTTGGGCAGACCACACTGGTGCAACTTGAGCTGTGGGCCCACCACGATGACCGAACGGCCCGAGTAGTCCACGCGCTTGCCGAGCAGGTTCTGACGGAACCGGCCCTGCTTACCCTTCAACATGTCCGAGAGACTCTTCAATGGTCGGCCACTTTGTCCAGCGACTGGACGTCCACGACGTCCGTTGTCGAAGAGTGCGTCGACAGCTTCTTGGAGCATGCGCTTTTCGTTGTTGACAATGATGTCGGGCGCGCCGAGGTCGAGCAGTCGCTTCAGACGGTTGTTGCGGTTGATGACGCGACGGTACAAGTCGTTGAGGTCCGACGTCGCGAAACGTCCACCGTCGAGTTGCACCATTGGTCGAAGGTCCGGAGGAATGACCGGCACTGCTTCAAGGATCATCGCACGCGGGTCGTTCAGACGGTGGCCGTGATCATCGCGACGGTTGAAGGACTGCACGATGGCGAGACGCTTCAAGAACTTGGCGTGGCGTTGCGCGCTGAGCGGCTTGCGACCGTCCTTCGCGTCGATCATCTCGCGCATGACCTTTTCCTCGTCGTCGAGGTTCATCCGGTCAATCAGTTGGAGAATTGCGTCGGCTCCCATGCCGCCTTCGAAGTAGTCACCGTAGCGAAAGTCCATCTCGCGGTACAGGACTTCGTCTTCGATGATCTGACGTGAGTGAAGACCCTCAAACGTGTCAAAGGCCTGCTTCGCGAGTTCGCGTTCTTCGGCGAAACGAGAGCGCACGCCATCGAGTTCCTTCTCGGTTCCACGCTGCAACGCACGCAGTTCGGACTCTTTGGCGCCGTCGGCCTCGAGCTTCACCGCACGCGCTTCAATCTCTTTGAGCTTGTTATCGAGCGCCTTTACTTCGCGCTCGGCGATCTCGACAATTTCGTCGTTGAGTCCAACGCGAAGTTCCGCTAAGTCGCCGTGACGACGGTCCACGTCGACGTAGGTGACCATGTGGGCGGCGAAGTAGATGACCTTCTCTAACTGCTTGGCCTTCAACTCTTCCTTGGGCGCGGTGCCCATCAAGAGATAGGCGAGCCACGAACGGGTACCGCGTAGGTACCAGATGTGCACGACCGGGGCCGACAGCGCGATGTGACCCATGCGCTCGCGGCGCACCTTGTCACTCGTCACTTCAACGCCACAGCGCTCACAGACGATGCCCTTGAAGCGCACCCGCTTGTACTTTCCGCACGCGCACTCCCAGGCCTTTTGGGGCCCGAAGATCTTCTCGCAGAACAGGCCGTCCTTCTCGGGACGCAGTGTGCGGTAGTTGATCGTCTCAGGCTTCTTCACTTCACCGGAAGACCAACTGCGAATGTTCTGAGCGGTGGCGAGACCGATACTGATCTCGTCGAACTGATTGACGTCGAGTGGACTCATGACAACTTCCTTTCGGCGGCGCGGCGGGCGTCTTCTTCGTCACTGCCGCGTTCGGGTCGACTGATGTCGATACCCAGTTCGCGCGTCACGGAGAAGAAGTCCTCTTCGGTGTCGGCTAGGTCGACGTGGGCACCGACCTTGTCGCGCACCTCCACGTTCAAACAGAGCGATTGCATTTCCTTGATGAGTACCTTGAACGATTCGGGAATTCCCGGCTCGGGCAAGTTCTGACCCTTGACGATGGCTTCGTACGCGCGTTCGCGACCCTTCATGTCGTCGGACTTGACGGTGAGGAGTTCTTGCAACGCGTACGCGGCACCGTAGGCCTCGAGTGCCCACACTTCCATCTCGCCAAATCGCTGACCACCGAACTGCGCCTTGCCACCAAGTGGCTGGGCCGTGATCATCGAGTACGGGCCGGTGGAGCGTGCGTGAATCTTGTCGTCCACCATGTGCGCGAGCTTCAAGATGTAGGCGTAGCCGACCGAAATGGGGCTGTCGTACGCCTCACCGGTGCGACCGTTGTAAAGGGTGACCTTGCCGTCGTTGTCGCCCGCTAAGAGACGCTTGCCGTTCTGGCCGTCGACGTTCAAACGCTCGAAGGTCTGTTGAATCGTGGGCTTGTCCTTCGCGCGTTCGGTCTCGTCCCAGTGCGCGCCGTCGAATGACGGCGTGGCGACGTAAATCGCGGGCTCGGTACGTGGACGGGTCTTGCGGTAGGGACGAGTGGCGGGGTCTTGCTGGTCGAGGTGACCCGACGTACCAACGGCCGAGTTCACTTCAATGCCTTCCCAACCGTGACGCGCGGCGTAGCCGAGGTGGCTCTCGAGCACCTGGCCGACGTTCATTCGACTCGGTACACCAAGTGGACTCAAGATGATGTCGATCGGTGTTCCATCCGAGAGGAACGGCATGTCCTCTTCGGGGAGGATCTTCGAGATAACACCCTTGTTGCCGTGGCGACCGGCGAGCTTGTCGCCTTCGGAGATCTTGCGCTTTTGAGCGACGTAGACCTTGACGAGTTGGTTCACGCCAGGCTGCATTTCGTGGTCTTCGTCGCGGCTGTAGACCTTGACGTCGATGACCTTGCCGGACTCACCGTGGGGAACTTTAAGCGAGGTGTCGCGAACTTCGCGGGCCTTCTCACCAAAGATTGCGCGAAGGAGGCGCTCTTCGGGCGACTGCTCAGTCTCGCCCTTGGGGGTGACCTTACCGACGAGGATGTCGCCGGGCTGGACTTCGGCGCCGATGCGCACGATACCGAGGTCGTCGAGGTCCGCCAGGATGTCGTCGGGCAGGTTCGGAATGTCGCGCGTGATCTCTTCGGCACCAAGCTTGGTGTCGCGCGCGTCAATCTCGTACTCCTTGACGTGGATCGACGTCAAGACGTCGTCACGGACGAGACGCTCGTTCAAGATGATCGCGTCTTCGTAGTTGTACCCTTCCCACGGCATGTAGGCCACGAGCAGGTTCTTACCCAATGCCAACTCACCGTTCGAGGTGCTCGTACCGTCGGCCAACAGGTCGCCGACCTTGACGCTCTCGCCACCAAAGACGAGCGGCTTCTGGTTGATCGACGTGTCCTGGTTGGAACGGCGGAACTTATTCAGGTTGTAGGTCTTCTTGCCGAAGGCCTTGCCGTAACGGTCCGTCACGTCCTTTTCGTACTCGACCACAATGCGGTCACCGGAGACGGACTTGACGACGCCGTTACCTTCAGCGATCAACACGTCACCAGAGTCCAGAGCGGCACGCGCTTCCATACCGGTGCCCACGAAGGGCGCTTCGGGCATGATGAGCGGCACGGCCTGCTTTTGCATGTTCGCACCCATGAGTGCGCGCTGGGCGTCGTCGTGCTCGACGAAGGGGATGAGCGACGTCGCGACCGAAATGATCTGCTTCGTGGACACGTCCATCAGCTCGACCTCGTCGGGCTTGACGAAGTCAATCTCCGACGTCGTAGAGGACGACTTGTTCGACGATCCAACGCGAAGTCCCGTACCCACGGGACCACGACGCACGAGGACGCGGTCGGCCTTGATGGTGCCGAGTTCGTCGACTTCGGTGTTGGCCTGGGCGATGACGTAGCGCTCTTCTTCGTCGGCGGTGAAGTATTTAATCTCGCCAGTGACCTTGCCACTAGCGACAACGCGGTACGGCGTCTCGATGAAGCCGTACTCATTGATGCGCGCGTAGGTCGCGAGGTAACCGATCAGACCAACGTTGGGGCCTTCGGGCGTTTCGATAGGGCACATGCGTCCGTAGTGCGACGAGTGGACGTCGCGAACTTCGAGACCGGCGCGCTCTCGCGACAGACCACCTGGTCCAAGAGCCGAGAGACGACGCTTGTGGGTTAGTCCCGACAGGGGGTTGTTCTGGTCCATGAACTGGCTCAATTGTGAGGTCGCGAAGAACTCCTTGATCGCCGACATCACGGGACGAATGTTGATCAACGTTTGGGGCGCGATCGCTTCGACGTCTTGGGTATTCATGCGCTCACGCACGACGCGCTCCATGCGAGAGAGACCGGTGCGAAGTGCGTTCTGGATCAGTTCACCCACGCTACGGATACGACGGTTCGCGAAGTGGTCCTGGTCGTCGATGTGGTACGTGGTCTCCTTGGCGGTACGATCCCTCGCCAAGTTCAACAGGTAGGTGGCGGTGGCTAATACTTCGGCCTTGGAAAGTACGTGGAGCTGCATGTTGGGCAGTTCGAGCAGGTCGCCAAAGAGTTCGACGTTCTTCGCGACTTCGCTGCCGAGTTTGCGGTCGAGCTTGTAACGACCAACGCGACTGAGGTCGTAGCGCTTCTCCGAGAAGAAGGCACCCTCGAAGTACTGACGGGCCGCCTCGACGGTCTGCACTTCACCAGGACGCGCGCGTCGGTAGATCTCGAGCCACGCAGTCTCTTGACTCGCACGCAGGAAGTTCTCAGGCGTGTCGTCGATGTTGAACTTCTCCATGTGCTTGGAGATTTCGAGGTGTGCCTTCTTCCAGTCCACGTGGAACTGATCTTCGAGGAAATCGAAATGCGCGACGAACTTCTCGAAGAAGCTCTCGTCCATCGACGTGTCAAGTGCACGCAACAACGTGAAGATCGAAATGCGACGCTTGCGAGCAATGCGCGCGCCAGCGTTGGCGGACTTGTTCTTCTTTTCTTCGAGGTCTACTTGGAGCCACTCACCGCGACTGGGGTGAATCGTTCCTTCGAAGGCGACCTTCTCGTCCTTACCGGGCTGAAAGAGCACGCCAGGTGAACGCACGAGTTGTGACACGACGACGCGCTCGGTGCCGTTGATGATGAACGTCCCCTGCTCGGTCATGATCGGGAAGTCACCCATGAAGACGGTCTGCTCTTTGATCTCGCCGGTTTCGGAGTTCAAGAAACGTGCGCGCACGAAGATGGGTTGTGAGTACGTCGTGGCTCGCTGACGACACTCTTCCACGGTGAACTTGGGCGGACTCTTTAGATCGGCGTCGTCGGGATCAAATTCGAGCTCGAGCGACAAGCGACCAGTGAAGTCGGTGATGGGTGAGATCGCCTCGAAGGCTTCACGCAGACCCTGCTTCATGAATAAATCGAAGCTGTCGCGCTGAATTTCGAGGAGATTTGGCAGTGGGTGTGCTTCACCTAATGCCGAGAAGTTAAAGCGCTCCGGGCTAGTGGACCGAGACGTCAACGGTCTATCCTCCGTGTGAGTGGGTGGCTACTTCTACGTGCCGGGTCTAAGCACAAAACGGCGTCAAGGGATGACGAAGTTTGGGGCAGGAACACGGTCTAACAACTCTAGTGGTTCTGCCAGAGAATGCGCAACTGGCGCTCCTCGTAGGAGAAACGCGGCCGTCGAAAACGGTTGCGCTCACCCTAGGCAGGTTCTTTGCTCAGGTCAAGTCATTGCGACCTAAATCGAAGGTTCCGACCGGTCACCCGGCCGGAACCCCCTAAAAGCCTGAAATTACTTGATTTCTACTGTCGCGCCGGCGGCCTCAAGGGCTGCCTTGGCTTTGTCGGCGTCGGCCTTGGATACTTTTTCGAGCACGGGCTTAGGCGCACCGTCGACGAGATCCTTGGCTTCCTTTAGACCCAGGCTGGTCAGTGAGCGCACTTCCTTGATGACCTGGATCTTCTTGTCGCCACCACTCGTCAAAATGACGTCGAAGTCGCTCTTCTCCTCCACTCCAGCGACATCGTCGCCAGCGCCGCCAGCAGCGGGCGCCGCGGCAACCGCCGCGGGGGCCGCGGCCGTCACGCCGAACTTTTCTTCGAACTCTTTGAGCAGTTCGCTCAGTTCGATAACAGAAAGCTCCGCGATGCCGTCGAGAATCTGCTCTTTGGTCAGGGTTGCAGCCATAGTGATTCCTTTCTCTTCTTACTTCGTTGTTGGTTATTTGGCCGGTTCGCTCGAAACGTCAGCAGACGTCTCGGAGGTGTCGGTGTCGGCGTCAGCCACGGGGGCTTCCTCCGCGACCTCCGCGACATCAGTCACGGCGTCGTCGCTCGCTGCAGGTGCAGCTTCCTCGACCCCGGCCGGAGTCTCGGCGGTCTCAATGACGTCGAGCGGCGCGGGGGTGGCAACGCCACCTTTTGCGTCAATCAGCGCCGAAAGGCCGTAGGCGAAGTTTTGCGGAATAGCCTTCAACAGGCCAGCCAGCGTCGAAAGTGGTGAAGCCAACAGACCCGCGAATCGCGCGAGCAACACGTCGCGCGCGGGCAGGTCGGCCAGGGCCGCGAAATCCTTCATCGTGAGGGCCTTGCCGTCGAGCACGCCACCCTTTATGACCAACGTCGGTGTGGCCTTGGCGAAATCACGCAAAGCCTTCGCAACCGCCGAGACGTCGCCGTTGACAAAAGCAATGGCGGTAGGACCTTCGAGGAACTGCTCAAGTAGCTCACTTGCGGTGCCAGTAATGGCGCGGCGAACGAGCGTGTTCTTAAAGACTTTGTAGTCGGCGTCGAGCGTGCGCAGTTGACGGCGAAGCGTCGAAATCTGAGCGACCGTCATCCCGCGATACTCGGTTACGACGACCGTTGAGGTGGCGTCGACCTTCGCCTTGAGTTCGTCGACGGTAGCGACCTTGGCGGTGCGAACTTTGTTCATAGTGACTCCTTCACCGGATGCCGCCCGGTAACGGGCCTCGGACATCCAAGCGAACGAGTTTCAACTAGAAACTCGAACTCCTCGTCAGGCGGACCTTGGTCCATTACGCACTTTCGTGCACCGGATGTCTTCGGCGTTCTCTTTACAACTGTTGCACCAACGTCGTGCGAGACAACAAGAGTAGTGAGCGCAGAGTGCTACGTCAAACCAACTACGCCGGGGCCAACACCTCATCAGAATCGCGCGTACGCGTTGGGTCGATCTTGACCCCAGGGCCCATCGTCGAAGAGACGGTGATGCTCATGAAGTAACGACCTTTGGCACTGGCGGGCTTCACGCGAACAATCTCGTCGATGACGGCCTGCACGTTGCGCACCAAATCGTCGCGCGAGAAACTCACTTTTCCGACGCGAAGTTGCACGTTACCGATCTTGTCGGTGCGGTACTCAACACGGCCACCCTTGAACTCGGTGACAGCTTTGGCAACGTCCGTCGTGACGGTGCCGGTTTTGGGGTTCGGCATAAGTCCACGAGGTCCGAGCACGCGGCCTAGGCCACCGACTTGACCCATGAGGTCTGGTGTCGCGATCGCGACGTCAAAGTCGAGGAATCCTCCAGCCACCTTCGCCACGAGATCCTCAGCTCCGACTTCGTCGGCACCCGCGTCGCGAGCGGCCTGCGCTGCTTCACCGGCGGCGAAGACCGCGACGCGGTTCGTCTTGCCGGTGCCAGCGGGCAACGAGATCGTGCCGCGCACGATCTGCTCGGCCTTGCGCGGGTCGACGCCGAGGCGAATTGCCAACTCGACGGTCTCGTCGAACTTGGCGGACGAAAGGTTCTTCACCTTGTCGAGTGCCTCCACGACCGTGAGCAACTCTTCGCGATCGACCTGGGCGAGCGCGTTTTTGTAGTTCTTACCGTGCTTCATGTCTCTCCTAGCCCGCGACCGTGATGCCCATAGAGCGCGCCGTGCCAGCTACTTGCAGCTTGGCCATCTCGACGTCATCGGTGTTGAGGTCCTTCAGTTTGGTCTTGGCAATCTCTTCGACCTGTTCCATGGTCACCGTCGCGACCACTTCACGTCCCGCGAGCTTCGCGCCCTTGGGAACACCAGCGGCCTGGCGAAGTAGCACCGGGGTCGGGGGGGTCTTCAAGATGAAGGTAAAAGTGCGATCCTCATAGATCGAGATCTCGACGGGGATGACGGTCCCCTTCATTGACTCCGTCGCGGCGTTGTACTGCTTGCAGAACTCCATGGTCTGCACGCCGTGGGGCCCGAGCGCGGTACCAACCGGCGGCGCGGGCGTCGCGCCACCCGCTTCGAGTTGGATTTTGACGATTGCAACAACGTTTTTGGCCATGGCCGTTCTCCTTACAGTTCTCTAAAGTTTCGTGACCTGCGTGAAGTCGAGCTCCACGGGGGTCTCACGTCCGAAAATGTCCACCAACACCTTGACCTTGAGTTGGTCTTCGTTGATCTCGGCGACGTGCCCAGAGAAGGTGGCGAAGGGACCGGTCTTGATCTGCACCGTGTCGTTGACTTCGAATTCGTGGGTGGGCATGCGACGCTTCGCCATCGGCTGCTCGACGCCTTCAACGTGGGGGCGGATGATGTTGTCGACTTCGCGACGGGTCAGTGCCGTGGGCCTGGTCTTCTCCGCGCCAACGAAACCAGTCACGCCCGGCGTTGAACCGATGACGTAGAAGATTTCGGGGTCTGGCTCACAGCGAATCAAAAGGTAACTCGGGAACATGCGCTTGGAGACGGTCACCTTTTTGCCGGACTTGAACTCAGTCACGTCCTCCTCGGGCAGGTAGATCTCGTAGATGGACTCACTCAGTTCGCGACTCTTGATGATGTTGTTCAGGGCCCCGATCACTTTTTGTTCGTGACCCGCGAAGGTGTGCACGATGTACCAACGACCGGGACGGTCAAAGGCGCTTTCGACAATGGGTTCGTCGTCGGCGTCCTCCAAGATGGTGACGTCCAAGATCTCTTCGTCGAGCACGACCTCTTCGGTCAATTCTTCTACTGGGGTTTCAAGGTCACTCATGCTTGCCTACTTGACGAAAAGGAAGGTAACGAACTTAGAGAAACTAACTCCGAGTCCAAAGATTAGAGAAATCATAAAGATCAATACAAACAAAACGATCGTGGTGTAGTTGATAACTTCGGGGCGCGTGGGCCACGAAACTTGGCGCATCTCTTCACGAATCTGGTGAAAGAACTCCCGGGGCGTGGCACGATCGTTGCGACGACGCTGAACGTCTTGCGCAGAGGTGCGACGTGGCGAAGTTGCGCCGTCGGCGCCCACCTGTCCTTGTCGCTTCATCATGCGCTTTTGTTCGCGGTTCATCTCACGTCTCTCGTTCGTACCTCGTTACAACAATCGAAAACCATCTTCGAGCAGGGCAGGAGGGACTCGAACCCCCAACCACCGGTTTTGGAGACCGGTGCTCTACCAATTGAGCCACTGCCCTTTGCGAACACGGCCCAAGAATTGGGCGTGTCCCTAGGGACATCAATCTTACCATCCACGCCACGAAGCACTATTGGCACTCGCTACCCGGACAGAAAACTGCCGAGGAATCATAACGTGACGCCTGGGCTGCTCTTTCTCTGGGCAACTTCTGCGAAGAAGGAATAGCCCCTTTGGTCGTAGCCGATCTTCAAGCACAGTACTGATCACAAAGTAAAACTGGACAACCCCGAGTCTCAACGTCATAGAATGCCGAGCCAGGGAGGGCCATCATGCAATGTGACGTGTGCCACGGGGATACTCCTAGCGATAAGCCCTTCTGCGCGAACTGCGGAGCGCGAGTGGCACCACGGTGCCCTTCGTGTGATGCCGAGATTCTCGAGGGTAAGCCCTTTTGCGCGACTTGCGGGTCAGCCGTGTCGAGCGTCATTGCATCCTCAAGATCGAGCGACGCGAATCTGAGAGACTCGTCGTCCCTGATAGGGACCAATGTCGAGTCAATAGCGGAACGACGCTTGTGCTCGGTGATGTTCGTCGACCTCGTCGGATTCACGCCGCTCGCCGAGTCTCGAGACCCCGAGCACGTTCGAGAGCTCCTTTCGCAGTACTTCGAACGAGCCCAGCGGATTATTGATAGCTACGGCGGCACCGTGGAAAAGTTCATCGGCGACGCCGTCATGGCGGTATGGGGCGCGCCAATCGCCAACGAAGACGACGCGGAGCGAGCGGTTCGAGCTGCACTGGACTTAGTGGCGTCGGTCACCGAACTCGATAGTGACGCAAGTTTAGGCGGACTTCGAGCTCGTGGGGGCGTCGTGACAGGTGAAGTCGCCATCACCATAGGGAAGGTCTCCGAAGGCATGGTGCTCGGCGACACCGTGAATTCGGCGTCCCGCGTCCAAAGCGTCGCCGAACCCGGGACCGTGCTCGTCGACGAGTCCACCTGGCGCGCCGCGTCAGGCGCCATCGCCTTCGAGGAAGTAGGTGCACTGCAACTAAAGGGCAAGGCGCTCACGATCAAGGCCTGGCGAGCGCTTCGAGTAGTCGCACAGCGCAAGGGGCTCGGTCGAAGTGAACGGCTGGAACCGCCCTTCGTAGGTCGAGAGGAAGAGATTCGACTCATTAAGGATCTCTTGCACGCCACCGCACGAGAACAAAGAGCCCGTTTAGTGTCCGTCACGGGAATCCCAGGCATCGGCAAGAGTCGCCTCTCCTGGGAATTCCTTAAGTACGTCGACGGCTTGGCCGACACTGTCTACTGGCACCAGGGTCGCTCCCGCGCCTACGGCGAAGGCGTGACCTTTGGCGCGCTCGGTGAGATGGTGCGCATGCGTGCTGGCATTCTCGACGCCGAGGACACCGGGTCCGCGCTGGAGAAGCTTCGCGCGAGTGTGTCCCGTTTCGTTTTGGACGAAGAGGAACGCAAATGGATTGAACCTCGGCTCGCCCATCTACTTGGACTAAGCGAAGCGGTACTGAGCGACCGCGAGGAACTGTTCTCGGCGTGGCGCAAGTTCTTTGAGAGCATCGCCTCGGTGGGTCTCACGGTGCTGGTTTTCGAGGATCTCCAGTGGGCTGACGCCGGGCTTATCGACTTTGTCGAGTCAATTCTCGAATGGTCGAAAAACTTTCCACTACTCATCATCACCCTTTCCCGACCGGAGTTAATGGAACGACGCGCGTCATGGGGAGCGGGACTCAGAAACTTCACCTCGTTGCACCTCGAACCACTGTCCTCAGGCGCGATGCGCGCGTTGCTTGATGGATTCGTCCACGGTCTACCGAGCGACGCGTCCGATCAAGTGTTGGCGCGCGCCGAGGGCGTACCGCTCTACGCCGTTGAGACCATTCGCATGTTGGTTGACCGTGGTGTGCTGGTGCTATCCGATGACGGCTACCGCGTCGAAGGTGACATCAGCACGCTCGACATGCCCGAAACGCTGCACGCTCTCATTGCCTCTCGGCTGGACTCGTTGCCGCCACGTCAACGTGCGTTGCTGCAAGACGCTGGCGTAGTGGGCACCACCTTTTCAATTGAGAGTCTTCGCGTGGTGAACGGGGCTAGCCCCGAGGAATTGGAGAGCGAACTTCGTGACCTCGTGCGCAAGGAGTATCTCTTCGCCGACAACGATCCGCGATCTCCCGAGCGAGGGCAGTACGGCTTCGTCCAAGGCGTCATACGCGAGGTCGCCGTAGGCACACTCGCGCGCCGAGACCGCCGAGCAAAGCACCTCTCCATCGCGCGTTACGCCGAGTCGTTGAATGATGAAGAGTTAGCCGGCATCGTCGCTGCGCATTACCTCGAGGCCTACCGAGCAACCCCAGAAGAGCCCGACAGTGACCAACTGATACCCCGTGCCCTCGAATGGCTCGATCGGGCTGGCCAACGCGCGCTCTCGCTCGGTTCGCCAGAGCAAGCCGCCGTGTTCTTTTCCCAAGCCATTGAACTTGTGACCGACGACCGCCAACGGGCAGAACTTCTCGAGCGCGCGAGTGAAGCCGCAACTCGCCTCCAACACCTTCAAGAGTGCGTTGACTACCTAGAGCAAGCAATCGCCATATACGAGTCACTCCACGACGTCAGCGCCGCGGGAGCGGCGATAGCCAAATCAGCAATGCCCACCACCAGTCTTGGACGCGCGAGCGATGCCGTCGACCGCTGCGAAAAGACCTTCGAACGCGTGGACCTTGGTGATACAAGGGTGCGTGCTGTGCTGGCCAACGCAATCTCCAACGTTTTGTGTCATACGAGCGACGTAACACGCGCTCTTGAGTGGAGTGAAATAGCACTCGCGCTCGCCGAAGAGCTCGACGACAGTTCCCTCTTGGCCCAAGCGCTGGGCGCGCGATCTTTGGCGTTGTTTACGCTCGGCCGACACCGCGAAGCGGTCATCTTGGCGCGCGGTATGGCAGCTATTGCCGACGAGGCCGGTGCCTTGCTGGAACAAGCTCGCTCACGAACTGGACTCAGCCTCTATATGCTGCCCGACACTCCGCGGGCCATGGTCGCTACAGCCAGTGAAGCTGTCGAGTTCGCGCGTCGTGCCGGAGCCCGTGGCATCGAAGTCACCAACCTCCTCAACATCGCAGAGACGTCGCTCTACCTCGGACTGTGGCAAGAGACTCGTACCGCAATCGCGGAGCTGCACCAGCGTGAGCTCTCCAAAAGGCACGAAGAGTGGCTACTTGGACTAGAGGCAATACTCGCAGCAATGGGTGGTGAGTCTGAACGGGCTCATGATCTCCTCACTCGCGCATTGCAAGAAGTCGACGTCTCGGGCGACGAAGATGGAGCCGAGCTCGCCTTGAAGACCACTCGCCTGACCTCGTTGGCCTTCGCGTCACTCGCTTTTGGAGACTTCGCGGACTCGTACCACCACGCGAAGAGAGCCCTCGACCTCGACCCGATGGGTATCAACAGTCCCGTAGCGATGAGCATGGCGGCACGGGCAGCAGTATGGCTGGGCGAAAAAGACAAAGTGCGTGACGCACTGAGCGCCATGCAGCGACTACGTGGCCGCTACATGGCGGCGCAACGCCGCACTACCGAGGCGGGCCTCGCCGCTCTCGAAGGTCGAGCAAGCGAGTCGGCGGAGCTCTTTAGCGACGCGTTCGAACAGTGGCGAAACGTCGACAGCGTGTTGGACTTGGCGCTGGGTGAACTCGACCTGGTACGGGTATTAGGCGCCGATCACGTTGACGCCTCTGTCGCCAAAGAAGCGCGTGACATCTTCGAGCAGATTGGCGCCACGGCGATGGTCGATCGATTGGACCAATTGACCGATCTGGTGGCCGGGTAACAAGAATCGCCCCTCCACGCGCCATTAGTCTTTAGCAATAGTGCGCGGGGATTGGCGTTGACATTGCTGGTCCCAGCGCCACAATGAGGAGTGTGTCACTAATGTTCAACACTGTCTTGGTAGGGGCCGATGATTCAACAACCGCGCGCCGCGCCGTTGAAGCCGCCGCAGAGATCGCGCACATGTCGTCGGGCACCTTGCATATTGTCTCAGCGTACGAATCGAAGGTGCACAGCGCTACAGCCGAAGGTGAATTTAAGGGACTCGCGAGTGAGGGCGACGTTGAAGCACTGTTACAAGTTCTTTCCTTCGTGGCCAAGAAACAAGGCCTCGAGCCGGTGCTCCACTCCGCCAAGGGCGACCCCGCGGACGTTGTCATCAAACTTGCCGGCGACGTTGGTGCCGACCTCGTGGTAGTGGGAAATCGCGGCATGAAGGGCGTTCGTCGGGTGCTCGGCAGCGTGCCCAATTCCATCGCTCACGGTGCCGCGTGCTCAGTACTCATCGTGGACACCACCGAGTAGCAGCACTACTTGCAGTACGAGGTCGTTAGCGAGTCTCTTTGTGCAGGGTGTGCTTGCGCTCCCACTGGCAGAACTTCTTCATTTCAATGCGCTCACGGTCGTTGATCTTGTTTTTGGTCGTGATGTAGTTACGCCGTTTGCAGTCCTCGCAGGCCAGGGTCACCTGGATGCGCTTTTCGTTCTTTGCCATTCTGTCTCCTCTTCGTACTGCATGGGCCCTGCGGTGTGCCTGGTAGCGGCGGCGGGACTCGAACCCGCGACAACACGATTATGAGCCGTGTGCTCTGACCACCTGAGCTACGCCGCCTGGCGAGCCCTCTGTCGGGATTGAACCGACGACCCCTTCCTTACCATGGAAGTGCTCTACCACTGAGCTAAGAGGGCATCCGCGATAAATAAAGTCGCGAGGGAAAATTGTACTCCCTCAATGGCCAATCGTTCCAACTGCTCTAGAGATACCCTGGACTCCTATGAGAACGCGCTTGGTGGACGTTGACGACGCCAGTGCACTCATGAATATTCTCAACCCCGAGGTTATAGAGACGAGCGTTTCGTTCGATCTCGTACCAAAATCCCTCGAAGAGCAACGCGAGTGGATCTTGAACCACCAAGCGACCCACCCCTGTCTCGTGGCGGTCAATGACGACGATGACCTCGGCGAACTTGGCGCCAAAGGCGAGCGAATCCTAGGTTTTGCGTCTGTTTCGCTCTTTCGAGAGCGCCCCGCCTACGCCACGACCGTCGAAAACTCGGTCTACGTGCACCGCGGCGCGAGAGGGCGGGGAGTGGGAGAACTGCTGTTGCTAGAGCTGATCGCGATGGCCAAGGTGTCGGGCTTTCACTCATTGATCGCGCGCATCGTGGGCGAGAACGCCAGCTCGATCCGTTTGCACGAAAAGTGCGGCTTTACCCTCGTGGGAACCGAATTAGAGATAGGGCGAAAACACGGGCGCTGGCTCGACGTTGTTGAGTATCAGTACGTTATGCCTCATCAGCACTACTAGAGACCGGCTCGAGCACCTTTTCGGGCCAGGACCACTGCGTCCAGCGTCCCATGGGCAACAACAACACCCCACCGAGAATTGCGACCGCGACCGCGATCAACAAGGGATTGGAGTGCAACAGTCCCGCGAGGAGCGCTCTACCTCCCGGCAAGCCAATAAAGGGCCCGGTGATCGAGAGTAACAACAGCCAGAAGTGTTCGCGTCCCTGGTAACTGACGGCGAGCACGACAAGACCCCACGCGAGGTACCACGGCTGCACGACGGGTCCTAACTCGACGAAAAGAATGAGCGAAAGACCGAGCGATCGCACCCATCCACGATTCGAGGAGTGCCAGAGCAGCCAGATTGAGAATCCCCCAGCCAACAACAGTCCCAGCAGTCTCGTCACTGACAACACCGAGGTGATGGAGATCGAATGGAGACCGGCCGCGTGAAAAAGGTTGCCGAGGGCCATGCCGAGCGCCGTCGCGGGCGCGGCCCACGATCGAACCGTACCGTTACTTAATAGATTCTTCACCCAACCAAAACCAAAGCCCGCCATCCACGTCGAGACGCCAAGTGTCGCGCCCGCGACGAGAGCACCCACGAGAAACGGTCTGACCTTTTGGCGAAGTGTCGCCTTCGGCCCGAGCCAGTTCCACGCGACGAAGGCCAGGCCCATTGCGGCGGGCGCCTTAATTGCCGTTGCGACGGAACAGAAAAACAGTGCCCACACCGGATGTCGCTGGACGGCGAGCCCGAGACCTACGACGAGGAACCCCGCCATGATCGCGTCGTTGTGCGCGCCACCAATCAACGTCAACAGAACAAGGGGGTTCATCACGCTCAAGACGAACGCTTCGCCGGGGTCGCGACCGAGTCCCTTCGCCAAGATCGCGACGCCGTAGCCGATCATCGCGACCGCAATCACTTCTAAGAGTCGTAGTCCCAACACGGTAAGGAGCACGTGGTGTTGCGCCAACTTGTTAATCGAACCGTCGAGGAAGAGAAAGAACGGTCCATAGGGTGCTGGAGAGTTGCCCCATAACTGGTCAACCGGCGGGACAAAGGGCCCCCCACCCAAGGTGCTAGGTCCATAGAGATAGGGGCTGATGTGATAACTCGTCATCTCCCCTTGCGCGGCGTAGCTAAACACGTCACGCGAGAACAGCGGTGGCGCGACGATCATCGGTACCGACCACAGCGCCAACATCCACCACAGTCGCTTGAGTTCGACCCCCGCGTGCAGTTTCATCACTTCAGCCAGTCGCAGCCATACCCGCATCAACAACAACAGTCCGCCGTAAACCAACACGACCGACACGATGTACTTGGTCACGCTCGGCGTGCCGGCTTGACTGGCGGAAGGCTCACCGAAAAACCACGTGTTGACCATGTTTAATTTGAAGGGCGAATTCGTAAACGACGCGCCGGCAAGGATCGCCGTCAGCGCGACGAAGCCAAGTAGCGCGGGCTGCCAGAGGAAGCCCCATCCCTCGAAGGGACCCGGCGTGAAGCGCCCGAGTGGCGTGTAGCGATGTTCGAGGAGTTGAACGCCGGATTCAAATCGTGTGGCTACGCGTTCGTACGTACGTCGAACCGCACTCGCCCACGAGTTCACTCGACGCAACGCAACTCCTCTCGCTTCAATCAGTGCCACCGTACTTCGCCGTTTCCCAACTCGCCGTTGGACGCGGTCAACCCCTCGATAGAGAGGTTGACCTTGGTGGGCCAGGAGGGATTTGAACCCCCGTAGGCTAAGCCGTCTGGTTTACAGCCAGATCCCATTGGCCACTCGGGCACTGACCCGTCGAGAATTCTACTGTGAGAGCACACCCCACTAGCAAACGCGTGGAACGCTCTACCATTTACCTATGCCAAGTTTCGACGTCGTCTCCGAAGTTGACCTCCAAGAAGTTCGTAACGCCGTCGACCAAGCCAACCGCGAGGCCACGACCCGGTTCGACTTCAAGGGCACGAACGCAATCATCGAGTTCTCAGAGAAGGAACTCTCGCTGAGCGCCACCACTGAAGATCGATTACGAGCGCTCTATCAACTACTCGAAGAGAAGATAGTGAAACGGTCGGTCTCACTCAAGGCGCTCGATCCGGGCAAGATCGAAGAGGCCAGTCACAACAGCGCCCGTCAAAAAGTTGCGCTAAAGGCTGGGATCAGCCAAGAGGTGGGAAAGAAGATCAACAAACTCGTCAAAGACATGGGCGCGAAAAACCTGAGTTCGTCCATTCAAGGCGATCACGTACGCATCACGGGTAAACAGCGCGACGACCTGCAACACGCGATGACGGTTCTCAAAGAAGCAGATTTCGACGTGCCCTTGCAGTTCACCAACTTCCGCGACTAAAGGGAGCTTCTTTCCTCCAGCGTGAGGTGTTCTTCGATCTCTTCGAGTTCGTGCACGTGGAAGATTCGATTGAAGACCATCAACTTGAGTACCCAGAAGACGGCGAAACTAAAGAGATT